>JGI994J12354_10000624_pt1 | contig 35332 bp, 28 predicted proteins | sample IntmicLarv3ML3BL_FD_12354 | JGI IMG/M metagenome (IMG submission 12354) | reverse complement strand
TACGCCTGCTTCCTTCGTTTTATGTAAGTGGGCTTTTGGCTAATCAAACGATTCTTCCATCGTGTAGAGGGTCTCGCATTGCTTACAGACAATCTCCGCGCGGTACGCCCGCAAATGTTTGGGCACGGGAGAAAACAGCGCCGATTCGTCGTGCGCGCAGCAATAGCGTTTGTTGGCGGGGCTGCGGATGAGTTCCCCCGCGGGCAATGCCTGCAGGTCAATTTCTCCAAAGCGATTCGTCACCGAACCCTTGTGGCCACATGCGCAGGTGAACGCAAACCGAAAATAACGGTAGGTGACATAGCACAGATACGCAACCGTGCGATTGCAGTTATCGCAATAAAGCCAGCTTGCGTGGCCTTTCAAAAAATGCGCGTTCTCTGCTGTTGTCACGGGCTTTTCAGCGGGCATGGGGTTTCTCCCGTTCATCAAAACAAAATCAGGTTGCATTGGATTCTTCCAGCAGCTTCTCCCTTTCCGCGCGGCGCTCCGCCAGGATCAGCTCCGTGCGTTCGCTGTCCTCCGGCTTCCACTTCACAAAACTACGGGCAATCATCCATATCCCGTGATCCAGCACAGGGATCAGCGTATACATCGGCCACATGAATTTCAGGTATCGTTCCGGCGGGCGTGTCCCGTCTATCGTATAGCCGCCCTTGTAACCTGTCCATTGCAGGAACCAGTTGCCGGTGGCCTGGCCGATGTTGTTGGTGACGATCTTGCTAAAGAGGTTATTCACCGCCGCGGTGACGCCCTCGGTGCGCTCGCCGGTTTGCAGCTCCACATAGTCGTACCACTGGTAGTCGAGCATTCCTCCCGACACACCGTCGATCCCGCCGGTGGCGTTGACGACGGTCTCAATGAGGACCAGTCCGACAAACCGCCAAAGGCTCTTGTAGCCGACAAAGAACATCAGCAGCTTGCAGACCATATTCACCACGCATTTGAGTTGCTGCGTGCGCAGCGGCCCGCCGAGGAAATTGATGATCTGCCGCTGGAAGGGCTGCATGATGTTGCTGAGGGTGCCCGCAAAGAGCTGCTTGACCGGCAGCAAGCCCTCGCCGTTCATCTCTATGCCAAATATTTTCATCTTTGGCATGAGATAGCGGTAAATCATCAGCTCGTCCCCCATGTCGGGGCTGAACACCGTGATAAAGCTGGCGGTGACGTTCGCGAGGAAATAGCGGTTGTGCTTGACGAGGGCAAAGGTTTCCGCCAGGGTGCGTTTTGGGGGCGCCTCGTAAACGCCCTCTTCTGTCGGCGCGGTATAAATATAAGAATAATCCACTCGCTGACGGACGAACGTCGGCAAAATCCACGCGACAATCCCGAACGGCAGGAATACGCACGCGCCGATGAAGATGATCTGATAATCGTTGAAGCCGAGCACATCGCGGAAGCTCATGAGCCAAACCGGCAGGTTGCCGATGGCCCAGGTGAGCGAATAGCCGATGCTGCTCCACACATTGATGCGGGCGCGCTGCTGGCTGGAGGGGCTGGTGCCCGCGCGCCATTTTTGGTCCGCGATGCCGTTCATCGTGCCCAGAATATCCGCCGACATGTTGCAGAACATCAGCACCACAAGATGCTGCCAGATGGACATCCCGCCGTCAAAAAGCTTCACCACCGCGAGGATGCTGCCTGTGATGGCGGACGCGCGCATGATCGTCTTCAACTGCTGCGGCCCAAAGCGCTTGCGGTCCATCCACGCGCCGAGGATCGGGTCGTTGATGGCGTCCCAGACAGACGAGATAATGCCGGCGATCGTGATTTGGTTGGGCGGAATCCGGTAGTATTCTTTATAAAGAAAATCCTGCCTGCCCGCAAAGCCATCGAACATGCCCTTGAGCGCATTGTGTAAAAGATACAGCGTCAGCTCCCATGGGGTCAGGTTTTCCTCCGGGATATCCTCGCCCCGAAACCACGTCTTGGGATTTTTCCGTATCCACCGAAATCGTTCGCGCGTTTCCTCGTTAATCAATTGTTTCCGGCCTTCTTCAGATCTTGCGATACGCGTTTCCTCCTCTGCATTGTGATAGGCCTGTCCGAAAAGGTATACATTTACGGACTGGCTGTTTATGAACTCACTTCATTGATTTTACCACAAAAAAGACACACTTGCAAGCATTTTTTCATAAAAACAACAGAAAAATTCCTCCATTACCGGAAAATTTGTTGCGCGGCGCCCCATTGCGGGTATTCCGTAAATGTATACCTTCTTGAACTTGGCACCTATATTTTTCGTTAAATCCCCCGGCGCATTCGCGCCACCTTTTTTTGAAACTTCCCCCGCCCTGTTCGGGCACCCCCTTCAATGGTGAAGGGGGTGCCCGAAGGGCGGGGGAAGTTAGACGGCGAGCCACAAAAAACACCCCTCCGCAGCCAACCGGCCAAAGAGGGGTGCATTTTTGCTTGCTATGCTATGTCGTCAACTTATTAGAATTCCCTGCTGCCGAGCACTTTGCCCGCGCCGTCCACAAAACGCATCTCGATGGCCTTGATGCCATACAAGGCGCTGTAGCCGCCGACCACTCCGTTGTAGCCCGCGCCCATCGTGTCGAGTGTTGTCTCCACCATCTCTGCCGAAAGGTTGTCATAGGTGTAGATGTAGACAAGCTTGTCGCCTTCTGCCTTGACTTCAATCTTGTAGCCCATTGCTGCGGTTGCCGCGTTCGATTGCTCAAAGGTTGCGTTCTGTTCCGCCACAAAATCTGCCAGTTTCGCGTTTGCGCCCAGAGCCGGGGCATCGTCGTCGTTGTCTTCCACAGGTGCCGCAGTGGTGGTGGTGATGACATCGTTTTCCACGGGGGCGGCGGTGGTGGTTGTGGTGACGACGGCATCGTCATCGTCTGTTTTTGCTGTGCAGCCAGCGAGCACCAGGGCGGAGATTGCCAGCACGGCAACCAAGATCAGCGCGAGAAGTTTCTTGTTCATACAAAGGGTCCTCTTTCTTTTAGTTTGTGCATACAAGCGGTTTTGCCGATATGCCGCTGGGTATTATAGCACGTTTTCCCTAAAAAAGCAAGCATTAATTTTAATGTTTCGGTGCTAAAAAAATTGTTTTTATGACAGCGTTGCTATACAGGTGATTGCTCCGATTCGGTAGGTTTTGTTTTCAGTATCGGCAGGCACTCCAAATTGTTCATCAAGCATTTGTCGCACAGGCCGTCAAAATTTGTGCAGCAGATAAAGAAGTCGCAATCCTCGCAGGGAATTTCGCCGCAAAGGCGGAGTTCGCTGTTTTCGCCGGGGTTTGTTTGGTTGTCCGTAAGTATCACCTCGTCATTAATTTATCTATGATTCAGTATAGCCCGTTTATGGGCAATTGTCAAGTATCGGGCGATAATTTATGATAGAAGCATCAAAGAATAAGGATGCTTGCTATGATTGTTTTTGACCTCCTATGGGAAACCATGAAAAACCGGAAAATATCGCAGTACAAACTCATACAGGAATATGGTTTCAGCACAGGACAGCTGGATCGCCTGCGGAAAAATCAAAACGTCAGCACTTATACGCTGGATGCCTTGTGCCGAATTCTTTCGTGCGAGCTTTCGGATATTGCGGAATTTTGCCCGGACCCCGAGGACTAAATTTCATTTGACATTTCCCTCACGTGGGTGTATACTTCTACCCGGACAACCTATTATGCTGAAAAGTAGGGATTTTTGTGAAGCTGCAAGGCCTTCGAAAACAAATTTACGCGATCATCGAAGTGACCGACGACGCGGGCTTTTGGGGTAAGGTATACGACTACGTGATGATCGTCATCATCCTGGCAAGCCTGCTTCCGCTGACCTGCAAGGCGGAATACCGCGTGTTCGACTACGTGGATATCGTGGCGGAGACCGTGTTCATCATTGATTACCTTCTGCGTCTTTCCACCGCGGATTTCTTCTTCAAAAAGAAATCCATCGGTTCGTTTTTGCGCTACCCATTCACGCCTCTTGCCATCATCGATCTGCTGTCCATCATCCCCCTGTTCATCGCGCTGCGCGGCGGCGCCGACCTGTTGCGCTTGCTGCGCGTCCTGCGGGCATTCCGCCTGATGCGCGCGTTCAAGGCCATGCGCTATTCCAAAAGCATCATGACCATCACCACGGTGTTCCGCAAGCAAAAAACGCCTTTGCTCGCGGTGGCAACTCTCGCGGGGGGCTATATTCTGATTTCCGCGCTGTTCATCTTCCAGCTGGAGCCGGATTCGTTCAAGACCTTTTTTGATGCCCTCTATTGGGCGGTCATCTCCGTCGCCACAGTGGGTTACGGCGATATTGTTCCAGTGACAGCTGCCGGCCGGATCGTTACCATGATTTCCTCCATCTTCGGCATTGCGGTCATCGCGCTCCCGGCAGGCATCATTTCTGTCGGCTACATGGATGAAATTTCCGTGGAAAACAAAAAAACAGCAAAAACACAGGTCGAATAAATCTAGTTAATTAACTTAGAAAATCACCAATAAAAAAAGCAGCCCTCTGCTGTACATCTGTACGTGCAAAGGACTGTTTTTGTTTGTTTGCGTAAACGGTTTACCTGAACAGCGACGCGATAACCCCGCCCAGCCATCCAAAAATGCCAAACGCTGCGAACGCGTTGCCGACCATGGCAAAGAAGTTAGCGATGATGGCGAAAAAATTGATGATCATTTTTATACTCCCTTCTTAATCTAAGATTAATAATATATTAACACACTTTATTTTTGGTGTCAAGCTTTTTGTGAAGATTTTGTGTACTATTTTTTTGAAAACTCTGCTATTCATCATCAAGCGCGGATGCCGCGAGAACTGATTGACAAGCCCCTGAGAATATGGTATAGTTATTCTATCAATATGCGAGAAAAACAGCGGCTTTGAGGAAGGATATATTATGGAGTTTGACAGCAATTCCATCCAAACTATCAATGATTTGGCAGACTCCTTTGGCTCGCGGTTCGGCACACAGGACGCCATCCGCTGGCGCAAGGGGGCGAAAATTTTTACAGTGAGCTTTGCCCGTTTTTCGCAGGAAATCCACGCGCTTTCCGCGGCGCTGGCAGAAATCACGCCGCCGGGCGCGCACATCGCCATTGTGGGCGAAAATTCCTATCATTGGCTGCTGTGCTGGTTCGCGGCAATCTGCGCGGGGCGCGTGGCTGTGCCCCTTGATTTTTTGCTCCCGATGGATGAGCTTGGCATGTTGATCAAAGAAAGCGACGCGGCACTGCTGCTTTACGCAGACGATTTTTCCGATCTTGCGAGCGAAGCGCCGCACGCGGTCTCGCTGAACAGCATCCCCGCGATGCTTGCCGCGCACGAAAACGCATCCGGCTGGCCCGCGCAAACAAGCTCGCATGATTTGGCGGCCATTGTATATACTTCTGGGACGACCGGGCGGCCCAAGGGCGTGATGCTCACTCACTGGAATTTTCTCTCGATCGCGCTGAAGGGCAAGCCGTTTTTTGAAAAGATCAGCGGCAAAGAAATCATGATTGTCCTGCCGCTTCACCACGCGTTTGGGATTTTTGGCGCGCTTGGCTGGCTCCATTTGGGTTGCACCAATTCGCTTTCCGGCGGCATCCGGCATTTTGCGCAGGATTTGAAAACGTTTCAGCCTTATACCACCTTTGCAGTACCGCTGGTCATGGAAAAAATGCTCGACAATGTTTGGCAGACGGCCCGCAAACAAAAAAAAGAAGGCATGTTACGTATGCTCTTCGCGGTCAGCCGCTGTTTGCCCTCCCAGGCCCTGCGGCGCAAGCTGTTCCGCCCCATATTGCAGAATTTTGGCGGCAATTTTTCCTGGGTCATCTGCGGCGGGGCCGCGCTTTCTGACGATGTGGTCAAGGCCTTTCGCTATATGGGAATCACGATTTTCATGGGCTACGGCATCACGGAATGCGCGCCCATCGTCTCCGGGAACTCCTTCCTTCGCTATCGATTGGGGAGCAGCGGCCCGGCGCTGAGCTATTGTCAGGCAAAAGCAGAGAATGGCGAGCTGTTGGTCAAGGGCGAAAACGTGTTTTCCGGGTACTATAAAAACGAAGCGGCCACGCGGGAGGCGTTCACTTCCGACGGCTGGTTTAAAACGGGGGATCTTGGATATCTGGACAAAGATGGTTTTGTCTACATTACCGGGCGTAAAAAAAACCTGCTGATCCTCAGCAACGGGAAGAATGTTTCTCCGGAGCCCCTGGAGGAAAAGCTCATGGCAATGCCGCCGGTGCTCGAGGCCATGGTCTACGAACTGGGCGGAAAAATCGCGGCCGAAGTATATTTGGACGACGCTGTTCCGGATGCGCAAGTGCGCTTTCAGGAGGAGCTGCTGGAGTTCAACCGCCGGCTGCCAAGCTTCCAGCGCATTGTTACGACAATCTTCCGGGAAACAGAATTCCCCAAAACGACGTCCAGAAAAATCAAACGAAAGTAGGGCGATACCATGCTGGAACAGCTGCAAGCGTTGCTGCGTGAATTCACGGGCAACGAGATTGTTTTGCGCGCGGACATGTTATTCTCCACTGATCTTGGCCTGGATTCCTACGATTTTATCGCGCTGCTGGGACATGCCGAGGAGCGCTTTGATATCACGATCTCGGACAGGGCCGCGATGGGCATGGTCACTGTCGGAGACCTGTTGAATTATCTGGAACAGCTGAAATAGAGGTGGGATTTGTTTGGAGCTTTATCCGTTAACAAGGCCGCAGCAGCAGATATATGCCTTGGAGCGTTATGCGGGCGGGGCCGGGAGCATTGCGGCAAGTGTGCTGTTCCGCGGGCCGCTGCATGTGCCCGCCATGCAGCAGGCAATGAACCTCATCGTGGAAACAAACGATGCCCTGCGGCTGCGCATAACAGCCCAGGGCAAGCAATATGTTGCGCCGTATCAGGCACAGCAATTCCCTCTGGTGCGTTTTGAAAGCCCGGAAGAATTGCATGCCTGGTGTGCTGCGCAGGCGCTCGAATCCATGGATATTTCCGGGTCGCTTTATCAAGTTTTTTTGCTGGAAACGGAAGGTGTCTATGGCGCGCTGGCAATCTTGCACCACATGATTGCCGACGCGTGGACTTACGCGCGTTTGGGCAGCTTGGTGCACTTGTATTATCAAGGGGCGCTGCGCGCTTCTCAAACGCCGCAGGAAAGCCCTTCGTACAAGCTGTTCATAGAAAAAGAGGCGCGCTATCTCCAAAGCCCCCGTTACGCGCAGGACCGGGACTACTGGCTGGAGCAATTTCCGCCGGATCGCGCGGAGCCTTGCCTGTTGGCAAAAAATCAGGCAGATCAAGCAGACACCCTGCATTCAGAATGCCATAAAATATTTCTTTCGCCGGACAAGGCGGCCCCGCTGCGTGAGTTTGCGCAGCAGCATCAGATTTCTATCTTTCAACTGCTGCTGACGGCGCTTGGCGCCTATCTTTATCGGCTGCGCGGGCAGCGGGAGGTCTGCATCGGGACGACAACGCTTGGCCGCACAGACTTGACGATGAAGAAAATCTTTGGCATGTTTGTGACAACGCTGCCCCTGACGCTGCATCTCGAGCCTTCTGCAGGGCTTGCAGAGAACGCAAACACATCCAAACAAATCTTGCTTTCGGCAATCCGTCACGAAGGCTTTGGGTATCAAGACCTGCTGGCGGCGCTCAAGGCGCGGGACGGCTTTGGCGGCAGACTCTACGATGTGCTGTTCAATTATCAGAACGCTGTCATGGCAGGCACCGACGAAGCGTTTTTGGGGACTTACTGGTACCATGGCGGGAGGCAAGCGGAAACCCTGCAGGTGCAGGCCAGTGACCGGGACCGCTCCGGCGGGCTGCACATTGCGTATAATTATCACACCTCGGCGTTTGACCTTGCCGGGGTCAAGCTGCTGCACGAGCGCCTGATGGCCTTGCTGCTCGACGGCATCGCCCATCCGGAAAAATCCATTGACCAGCTGCATTTGCTCTGCGAAGCGGATCATGCGGCGTGGGATATGCTCAATCAAAGCAAGCATTTTGTTCCGCTGCGCCCAATTCACCGCCTGTTTGAGGAACAGACCGCGAAAGCCCCAACCCGCACGGCAGTTATTTGCGAATCCACACATTTGACCTATCGGGAGCTGGATGACTGGGCGAACCGCATCGCGGCATGGCTGCGCGGCATGGGGATCCCGGATCACGGCGTGGTGGCCCTGCGCATGGAGCGCTGCCCGGAGATGATGCCCCTGCTGCTGGGCATCATGAAGGCCGGGTGCGCGTATCTGCCCATTTCGCCCGCATGGCCCGCATCCCGCGCGGCGTTCGCGCTTCAGGACGCCAAGGCGGCGGCGCTCATTTGCCAACCGGCGTTTTTGCTAACGGAAGCGCCGTGCCCCATGATATCCGCACAAGAGCTGCACAACCTCCCAGCGTCAGGCCAGTTTGAATCAAGCGATGATATTTCAACCTTGGCGTATATCATGTACACCTCCGGCTCCACGGGGCAGCCCAAGGGCGTGCGTTTGGGGCAGGCGGCGCTGTGCAACCGGCTGCTCTGGCAGAACGACGCCTACCCGCTTGCGCCGGACGAAACGCTGATTCAGAAAACAAACTACGCCTTTGATGTTTCGGCATGGGAGCTTTTTTGTGCGCTGATACAGGGGCGCGCGCTGCTGCTGCCCGAGCCGGGCGCGGAGCGGCAGCCCCGCCGTCTGGCTGAGCTGATCCGGCAGTATTCCATTGAGACGATTCACTTTGTGCCCTCGATGCTGTCTGTTTTTTTGGACGATCTCGCGGCGGCACGCCAGCGGCTCCCCTCTTTGCGGCGCGTGATTGTCAGCGGCGAGGCCCTGACCCCGGCGCTGAACCGGCGCTTTTATACACTGTTTGCAGGCACAGCTACAAGGCTCGTCAATCTCTATGGTCCCACGGAATGCGCGGTGGATGTGCTTTATTACGACTGCGGCCCAGAGGATGCGGAAATTCCCATCGGCAGGCCCGTTTGGAACACGGAGGTCTATGTGCTGGACGCAGCCGGCCAATTGCTCCCGCCGGGAGAAACTGGCGAGCTTTGTGTGGCAGGCGTTCAGCTGGCGCAGGGCTATGCCAACCCGGCACTGAACGCGGGCCGGTTCATCGCGCACGAGCGGTTCGGTATGATATACCGCACGGGGGATTTGTGCAGCCTGCAAAACGGGCAAATCCTTTATCACGGCAGGAACGACAGCCAGGTAAAAATCCGGGGGCAGCGGGTGGAACTCGCGGAAATTGAACGGCAGCTGGAACAGGTGCCCGGCATCGCCCGCGCCGCCGTTTCTTATGACAACACGCGATTGCACGCGTTCTACTGCGCTGATGAGGAGCGTAATCAAAGCACCGGGCAAGAAGAAATCTTGGCGGATTTGCGTGCACGTCTGCCCGTTTATATGCTGCCGGACAGCCTGCGCAGGGTGGCGGAATTTCCTCTCAACGCCAACGGAAAGCTCGACCGCAAGCGGCTGGCGGAAATGAGCAAAAACGCCGTAGAACCCAAGCATCCGGAAAAAATTCAACGCCCGGCGTCTGAACGAATTCAGCTCCCAAAAACGGAGATAGAGCGGCAACTCATCGCCGCCGTCAGGGCGCAGCTTGGCTCAAATGAACCCGTCAATACGGACGACGCGCCCAGCCGCTGCGGGTTGAGCTCCCTGGATATTGTGAGCATTTCCCTCGCGCTGGAGGCGCAGGGCCTGCTGCTGAGCGTGAACGATTTTTACATTGCGCGGGACTTTAAAGACCTTGCCGCCCGCGCGGAGCTGAGCACGGAATTGCCGCTGCTGCACCAGCTGCACTCAAGCGACGCCGATTCGGAAATTGCCTGCGTGGGGATCCCCTACGGCGGAGGAAGCTTCAGCGCGTGGGCGGATGTTGCCCGGCAGCAAAACCGGCCGTTTTATGCGGCGCAGCACGCGCATATTGATCCGCAGGTGCTGCTGGAAAAACTGCGCGGACTGCCGCACAAACGCTTTGTTGTGCTGGGGGCGTGCGTCGGCACCGGGTTGGCAGCGCAATTGGCAAGCCTGTTGGAAGTCGAAGGGCGCCTGGCAGGCCTTGTACTCACAGCTTCGGTGCCACCGTCCTTCGTTCGGTTATATGGCCGCTGGTATCCCGTGTGGAAACTGCAAAGCGCGGCGGGAATTAACCGTGCACTGCAAAAGCTCAGCCGGCAAAAAATCCATCTGGGCCAGCGGGAAATCAAACAGCTGCAAGATGACGCCGCCTTTTTCCTGCGCTATCTCGCAAGCACACGGCGCGCGCACATGCAGGCGCCAGTGCGGCTTGTTTATGGCGCGGACGATCCCATGCTGCAAAAAAACAGAGACCGCAAACGCTGGGACCGGTTTTTCGGCAAACCCATCGAATCCTGCATGATACCTGACGCAAAGCACGACATCACACACACACATGCACAGGATATTGCGGAACTCATATGCTTTGAATAATCTCCAATCAAACGATAAAAGGCGGAACCCGCTCGTGGGCTCCGCCTTTTGTTAGATATTTTGTGCCTTGCCTATCGGCAAATCAGGTTACATCCAAATCCATCCAAAGAACACAACCGCCAAAATCCACTGCGGCCAGCTCATAAAGATTCTCACATGGTACTCGGTGGTCAGGCCATTGTCCACGCCGGTAGCAGTCAATGTTGCTGCTTTGGCTGTTTTGTAGAAGAACCTATAGTTTGCTTTCACTTTGCCATCCGCACTCACCGTGAGGTTTTTGCTGTTCGATTTCCAGGTAACAGGCTGATCCGCCCTAAGCTGGATGCTCTCCTTGTATTGCACGCTGTTGGGGCCATAAATGATCGGCGCATTCTTTGCTTTTTCCACGCTCACTGTAATGGTATACACATGGTCGGGGTTTTGGCCGTTGGTCGCTGTCAGCGTCACGGGATATTTCCCTTCCTCAAGCCCGGGCGCGATGAGCAAGCGCTTTGCTGTGTCGTCCCATGTGATTTGTTCAAATGCGCTGTCCAAAGTTGCCGTTATCGGCTGGGAGCCGGTGATCAGGAATTGCGATGTGGTCGCGCCATATCCCTTTTGCAGCGTGAGTTGGCTCGCCCCTGTGATAATCGGTGCAAATTCCGAAACAACCTTGAGTGTGAAGGTAAGCTCAACATCCGGTCCCTCGCCATTGGCGGCGGTCAGCGTTATGGTATAATCACCTTGCGCAAGACCGGCTGCGATGTCCAGCTTCTTGGTGTTGTCATTCCACGTGATTTCCGGGTAGTCGCTATCCAGCGTTATGGTAGGCTCCGGCGCACCGGTGATCGTGAACGCGTCGCTTGCGGTTTCCTCATAGCCATCACGAATGGTCAGGCCTTCGGGGCCGGTAAAGGTCGGCGGGGCGCTTTCCACGGTCAGTGTGAAGGTAAGGAGATCGGTGCCTGCGGCGTTTGTGGCCTGCAGCTCAACAACATATTCGCCCGGCGCAAGACCAGCCGCGACATCAAGCTTGTTGGTGGAGCTGTTCCACGTAATCTCCGACGCCGGAGGATCAACACTGAGAATTGTGACTGCGGGCATCGAAGCGCCGTTTACCACGGAGAACGCTTCTGTCGAGAGCGCTCCATAGCCGGTCGGCAGCATCACACTGCTGGGGCCTGTGAATCCGGTGGGACCGGTAACAGTGATCGTAAAGTTTATCGGGCGGCTGTTTGTGAAGTTGGTGGCCAGGCACTTGACGACATAGACGCCCGGGGCCAGGCCAGGTTGAACGACAAACTGTCCGGGGGCCATCGTCATGGTGCCGGTGCTCTGGACGTACGTGTTGCTGCCATGTATCCACTTCACCTTGCCGCCGGTGGGGTCTTCGGCGATAACCAGAGAGGCATAGTATGCTCCGTTGCCAACACTAATATTGCCGGTTGTGTGGGTGTCATAGCCTGCCGCCAGCGATACCGACATCGCTGCCGGAGTACCGGTGGAACCTGCAACCTGAATGGAATTGCCGGCCTGGGGATTGCTGGTGCCTGCGCGCACATAGATGACCCTCGTTACATCGCCAAATTCGTGTTTAATTTTGAACTCAAAGACAAAGTTTTTGGCGGAGTTGCCAATGCCCACGGCTGCCGGATACAGCCTCAATTCCTTTGAATCCGGGAGATAGGAAACATTGCCTTCGAACGTTGCCCGCATCGGCGACAGGTCTCCCCCGCTTCCTTTGTTGTCGGTCCAATGCCGTTCAAAACTAACATCGGTTTCATAATTGACCGGCGGATACGCCTGAATGTCCCAGGGACCCATGAAGAACGCGGGCAGTCCCGGTTGTGTCATCGCGTTTGGCGGGCCATTCATAGAGAGGGGGATCGGTGTCTGCTCCCAAACTCTGATGTTATAGGTTGCCGTCGGGTCGGTTCCGATGCCGTTGGATGCCCGCACCGTAATCGGATAGTTGCCTATCGGAAGACCGGGTGCAACCACCAGCTGGTAGTTGTCGTTGATCGTGATTTCCGGCCAATCAGTGGTTTCCAGGAACATCTCCGCCAGAATGTTGCTTCTCACATCAAACTGCGGTGATGTTGCGGGTTCCGTGAGCGGCCCAATGTGCCAGGTGTTCATAGTATCAGATTTGGATGCGGCGGGATAAGAAGGCGGAGGCGCAATCGTCGGTTCATCAATTCCAACGTTGACTGTAAATATCAGTCCTGTCAGATCATTGCCGCCGAAATTGGTCACCTTGAACTCAACCGGATAGCTGCCTTCCGTAAGGCCCGGCTCAACGATGAACTTTCCGTTTTGCTCACCATTTCCGGACCCCGAGCCCATGTAATACGAGACCTTGCCTGTGGGGTCATTCGTGATGAAGACGGAAGCAGGCAACTCGTTGCCGCCAACTGTCATAGCAAACTCGGTGCGCGGATACCCTTCCGAGAGAGTTCCGGCCGGGATGCTTGGTGTTGTGGGTGCCGCCACAGCATTCGTGTTGTTTTGACCGCGAATCATTATTTCATGCGTTGCGCTGCCGTATTCATTGCTTGCAGTCAGTACGTAGCTATTATTGGTGTTGCCGAGACTGCTGCCCGTAGTAAACTGCAACATATGTGTGCCCATATTATATGAAGCAGCGGAAAAATTGCTGGGGTTCGCAGAAAGACTCACTGAAGTGGGCAGCGGATATCCGCCGAGGTTATACGGACCTACCTGATAGGTAAGGCTGCGCCGAACCTTCGCGCCGTTCGGTCCGTCAATCGTGGGAACCGTCGGCTGTTGGTCCCAAACCTTGACCGTGTAAACAACATCCGCAGTTCCCTTGCCATTGTCAGCCCGCACCGTTACAGGATATTCGCCAACCGCAAGGCCGGGCGCGACCACCAACTGGTTGGCGGCGTTCAACGTGATGAGCGGGTCGGGCGAGCTGAGCAGCGAAATCGTTGCCGGGGCGAGGCTTGCGTTTGAGACAAACGCCTCGGTGGTGACCGTCTCGCTGTAATCCGGCGCAAGGTGCATTTTTGCGGCAACGGTTGAGGTTGCGGGGATGCGTGCGGGGGCGATGATGTTCGGTGTGTCCGCGATAACGGTTACTGTGAAGGTTACCGCGCGGCTGTTTGTAATGTTGGTCAAATTGCAGTTTACCGTGTGTGTGCCGATGGAAAGGCCATCTGCAATCTCAAACCGTCCGCTGATGGCATTATAGCTGCCGGTCGCTATGGGGTTAACGACCAATTTGATCTTTTCCTCGGCTTCCGCACTGCTATAACCGGTTACAAGCAGCGAAGCAGGCGAATTGTTGGCGCCGATGGTCACTGCCTGTGAAGTTTGAGCATATCCTTCCCGCAATGTTGGCTGTGTTACCGTGTACGTAATGCTGTTTGCAGCTGTAACAGTGCCTTGGCGCAAGAAAATATTGTGTGTTACCGTTTCGCCGCCTGCGCCAGTGGCCGTGATGGTCAGCGTCGTGTTGGCGTTGTTGGCGTTGCGGAGAGTACCTGTAACATTGCCTGTTGTCGTGTCGCCGCTCCAGGCAATGTTTTGGGGCGAGTTACTGGTGTTGCTGGTATTCGTCATAGCAGCTGTAACAGACGCCGGATTTCCTGTGATTGTAAACGGACCAATAGTAAAAGCAGCGCCGTTCGTGTTCGCGCGAAAAGCGCCCGTTGGGCCTGTTATGGTAATCGGTTCGTCTGCTCTTGCGGCAATCATCGCGCACACAGTTACGCCGAATATAAGCATAAACGTGAGCAGCAACGACAGCAGCTTTTTAGAGTTCTTAAATTTCATGATTGCTTCGCTCCTCTATATTATTTTAGAATGTTGCGAAAATTTGCCGATGCAAAGTTAACATGCGAATCAATGGTATGCCGCATTCAGCGCCCGGAACCCGGGAGAACCAGTGCCGGCTGCGGCGTATAGGTCTCCAGTTCCTTCATGAAGGCGTCAAATTCCTCTCGGTTTTTTGCAAGGGCCTTCACGTCTTTTCCAAGCACGCTGTTTGCCCAGTCCGCTGAAAACTCCAGGGTATAGCCGCCTTCTCCGCGCACACTGTCTTCTCCCGCGTGGGCGGCAAGGAACTGCGCAATGGTCGTAATCTCGCCCTGCGGAAGTGTGACATACTCAATGGAGTATTGCACCCTTTCGCAGTTCTGCACCAGTGCGAGCTTGATCAGCGCGCGCACCTGCAGGCTGTATTGCAGGGGAAGATCGGTGTGCAGCTTGTCATAGGTTTCGAGGTCTGTCAATATCCATTCCCGTTCCGCAATCTGCTTCGTGCCGGATGCGTTTTCCTCGCCTCCGGGCAAAAACTGCGGCACCACCTGACGGGATTCATTGCCATTGGGGGTCAGCCTGTCGTCCTCCGGCTCCCCCAACATGTCATTTAGTCTTGGTGGAATTTCGTCCTTGCGCTTGCTTTTTTCCCGATACAGCGCCCGGATGAGCGCTTGCTCCGGCTGATCCATATTCAACGGGGTCTTGGGTGCGCTGGCACCCCGCCAGATCAAGAATCCACAGCCCACCGCCAACAGCACCGCGGCCGCCGCGCACAACAGGATGATCAAGCGCTTTTTGCTTATCGCCGGCTTTTTGGCGGTTTCGTCTGATGGCTTTTTCTCAGGCGCGCACGCTTCAGCCGGACTCTCGCAGGCCGTATCTTCGTTCGCTGTCATATCGTCAGAGATTTCGTCTTCCATTATTTCTTCGCCTGGATTGTTCTTGTCAGGCATCTCTTTGTCTTCCATTCAATGCCCTCCTTTAAAAATCAAATTGCTTCATTTGTTTGTCCATCACAGGGGTTACGCTTGCGCGCAACCCCCATATTTCGTTGGTTCTACTTCATCCAAAGCCATCCAAAGAAGATATAGCGCACAATCCAATTCCATATCGTCTTGATCCATGCGCCAACCGCACTGAAGAATTTCAGCAATCCGGAGGAAGCTCTTCCGTTGGAATCCAGGATATCCTTGAAGTTCTTATCCAGGAAGCCTTCCAGGCTGTTGGCAAACTCCGCGAGGAAGCCGCCGGAGTTTTTCATCACCGCAAGGATTGCGACCCAGTTCTTGTTGAAGCCGTCGAGCAGGTTCTGCGTTGTCTTGGTGAACGCGTTGGTCACCTTCAGCGTGTTGAGCAGCGTGTTCAGTACCACGTCCGCACCGTTGTTTTTCAGGTAAAGCTTGCGCAGACCATCAAAGAGCGCATCCGCCTGCTTGATGAAATCGCTCTTCATGCCAACCAGCCCGGTCAGCAGATCAATGATTGCGTCGCGGTTGTCGCGATAGTAAACAAAGTTCACCATGAACCGCAGGAGCGCCGTGAGCGAATCCTCGGCTTCGGGCACAAGTGTATACGCCGTGTCCCCATTCATTGAGGTGAACTTGGTCACGTTTCCGACCAGGAAGGTGCTCAACGCGTCTCTCGGCACGGAGAAGTTCGTTTTGGCGGCATCGTTAACCAGGCCGAAGAGCATGTCAATCAGGCTGTAGTAATCGATATTGAGATCGAACAGATTGATCGGCATAATTGGACGGACGGTATCAAGCACTACATTCAGGGCTTGGATCGTGTTGTTGACCGCCGTGTTCAGGCCGCCGCTCTGGAGGAAGTAGAAGATCGCGGGCAGCTTTTCCAGCAGCGCGTTGACCGGATCGGAGCTGACTTCGTCCAGGACACCCATCAGCGGCACGAGAATCGCCGTGATCATGTTATCCGGGTTCGCGGCCGCAGCCGTCCGGTATTCATTCGGGGTCTTGATGTTTTTCGCGCCGAGCGCCTCCAGCAGCGGAATGATGCCCTGGGCATAGCCCTCGTAGCCATTGGCTTTCACCAAATCAAAGATTGCAAGGTCGCCTTCCTGCAGCAGGAGGAAGCGCAGCAGCGGCAGCGCCGGCCGCAGCAGTTCCACAATCCCGCTGAAGAAACCATTCCGGTCGCCGTCCGTGAAGCCCCAGTTGTGGCCTTCACTGTACTTGTTCCAGGCGTTGATGTTCACGCCGACCAGATCGTTCACCAACGAGGCAATCTTGTCGTCCAGCTTAAGGCCGGCAATCGTATCCTTCACCAGCAGGGCGATTTTGGTCAGGTTCGCGTTGGTATACAGACCATCAATCACGCCCTTGAGCAGGCCGTTGATTGAAAACAGATCGCCATTGCTGTCATAGACTCCCCAAAGCTTCATGATACCATTGAGGAAATCATCCAGGTTGTTGATGACGTAGTTTGCGTCAGGTTTCTTCCAGATCGAGGTGTAATGCGTCATTGTCGCATTGGCCTGATTGGTATACAGCCAGCCATATTTCTCCATCGCATATTCTTGGGGAACAAACAGCTCAATCAAGGCCGCAATCACATCATCCGGATGTGAGGCTATATTGTTGATAAGATCCATCACCGTTTTGTTCTCTCGCAGATCACCGATCGCCGGCTCGCCTGTGTCTTCATCTATAATATCTGCGAGCATTGCGAAGATTCCATCCACGCACGCGGGATCCTCCACCACACTCAGCAGATACTGCAACAGATACAGCAGCACATCCGCTTTGTCCGCTTCGATGCGATACCGTTCGCCGGAGGGACGTTTGGACGGGATGGGGCCTAACAGCGTACCCATCGTCGCCACTTTGCCGGTGTTAAAGATCGGCAGTTTCACGCCCGGCAGGAGGCCTTCCGTCACCATGTCGAGAATGGCGTTGAAGTCGCTCAGGAGGGCGCCCAGGTCAAGGCCGCCAAGGGAATCGCCCGCGATGAGACCATAAATATCAACCGGAAGCGAATCTCCAATGGCCATGCCTTGGTTGCTCATGTAGCCAACGCAGCTTTCCTGCCAGCCTTTACCGCACACTGGTACGTCGATATATCCATCCAACTTTCCGTCGGCAAGATAGGTCAGATTCAAAACCAGTGTTTTGAACAGTTCTATCGCGTTGTCCATCGAAAGCGCATAAGCAACGTTTGGCAGCATGCCGAGCAGGGTGTTCAGCGGGGTTCCCGGCAGTTTTTCTTTTGCAAAATAAAGAACCGGTCTGAAAATCGCCCCCATCAAGTCCTCGCTCGAGGTATAGCCCCGCAGCTCCGCAACCGTGGGGATGACCGAGGTGTCGTCACCCAGCAGCGCCTCAAAAATGGGGGTGAGCAGCTCGGCGTAGCCATCAACGGGGGTATCCACCGACAAATCCAGGAACAGCCGCTCCGCTTTGATATTATCATTCCAAGTACTGCCTGTTTTTTCCTGAACCAAGTCCGATACATTTGTCCATCCCCGTATGCTGCCAACGTTATACACCCTGGCGGTGAATCGTTTGCCGCACAACAGCGCCGCCATCACATCCCACATGCCGCTGGTCGCGGCCGAAAGCCCTTTGATAAAGCGTTCTTCCTTCGAATAGTTCTCATAACCCGGGGTCGTGACGTCGTTAGGATCATCAACGCCCCACTTCAGGGTCAGTTTGCCGTCCGCGTCAGCGATGGACGAGTGTTTCCATACATTGTAGGGATATACAGACCACGATACTTCCGGCTCGGCAAGCCGCAGGGCGTCATATGCCGAATCAAATCCCTGACCTTGTATTCCTGCGGCCAGCATCTCGGGCAAGAGCCTGAGGCGGGTTCTGGCCGTATTCTCTGCGCTTGCATCCGTCAGGGCTTCGCGCAAGGTCCGTTTGGTGACCCTGACGTTTGTCGTTTGATCGTCATAAGGTGTATCCGGAGACGGTTCGATTACAAATTCCGGCAGATTTCCCCATTCTTGCTCCAGCATTTCAAGAATGGTGGGATACAGGAAGCTGACAATGGTATTGATGAGGGCATCGGACCACAGGCCGTCCAAAGCGCCGGTGATCATTGTTTTGAGGTCAAAATCAATGCCGACCAAATCCGCAAGCAGCGTTTTGAGCTCATCGCCAACCAGGAATTGCTCCAGCGGATCAATGATGGAGCCAAGCTTTGCGTTGGACGTTTTGTATTGGTGCCCGGCAACAATGTCATCCGGGTAGGGATTGCGCACCGGGTATTGGGTGTCATATTTCTCAAAGCTGTGGTAGCCGCCGTCCCTCGTGAATTCATTGAATTCCTCCAGGATTTCGTCAAACAGCTTCGCGTAGTCCGCGCGCGTTTTTGCGGAGATGTAGTCCGTGTACTCCAAGCGGTCAAAAATGGAGGACTCCACAAAACCGATCATACGGCGCAGAACGGAAACGTTTTCCCACGAAACTTCACCGACATCGGTGTACAGATCCATGGCGGTCGCTACCTGCACGGTGAAACGGCCCTCTAACGCACGGTTGATCTGGTCAATCAGCCGGGGAATATCCTCGGGATAATTGCCAAAAATTTTCGCTTGATCTTCGGGCGTGAGCGTATCCTTCTCGGCGTCATATTTGGCAAAGAAATCGTCCGAAAACGTGTTTGCACTGCTGAGGGCATCAAGCAAGTCCTTCGTTTTAATCGCCGTCAGGTCTTTTCCAAGATACTGGCCGACGAATTGATAGATGTTCTCCAGATCGGACTCCAGCCCGCGCAGATCGCTCTCATAGCATATCGCGCCATAGTACGCCTCAATATGCTCTGTGCCGCTGGTGAATACTTCCGCAATGCGCTCCTGCGGGTATTGGGCAAGGAAATCCACGAACCCTGCATACATCGCCTTCAGGTCGGCAAGGTCTGTATCATCCAGCGCTTTCAGGGCATCGCGATCCATGTAATTGTCTGCATGGTAAGCGTCAATCTCAACTTTTTTATTGGCCAGCTCCACCAATTGGATATCACGCTGCAGAACCGCGCGCGCGGCGGTGATTGCCGGGAAGTCCATCGCATAAAGCTCGGTCAGCTTCGCTTTGCCGGCGGCGCTTGTGTTCAGGAGCCTTTCGTATTCCGGGTTCATAACAAACCAAATGGCTTCCATGTCTGTCAGATTCGTTGCGTCATAGAACGAACCGGGGGTGGCGACCTGGCCCTGAATTAGTGCGATAAAGTTGGAGCCGAGAAGCGCGGTGGGCGCATCCTGGAAGTAGCTGATGTTCGGCTCGTAATCCGAAATCGTGTCGGCTTCGTTGCAGGCTTTGATGAATTCAACGGCTTCTTCGTTTTGGGGGAAGAACTTCGCGATGTCAGCCGCCGTAAAGTTGGTGAGTTTGGCCACTGCCGCGGCGTTCGCCGCAACCCGAGCCGTTACTTCAAGTGGCGTAAGCGTGAAGGGGTCGACGTCCTCCAAAAGAGTTCCGCCGAAGAAATAGTTGTAATAATCCTTCAGGTTGTTCACTTCTGTGTTGGAATGGCCATAGGTGGTTGTTTGGCGTCCGGTGAAGTAGTTGAACGGACCTGTTTGGTTTTGGCTGCTGGGGTTTGACCTGCTGGCTATGCCCGCATCCATGCCGTATGTCATCGAGGTCACAACGCCGCCCGCCGGCAATGCCATCAGCGCGTCCCAATCCGCTATGTCTCTGCTCAGTGCCGCCAGCTCCGTACGAGTGGTCGTTACCGATGAGTGCGCCGGGTTGGAACCGATGGAGCCGCACCATGTGCCGTCCTTTGAGTATCCATTATCTGCTCTGGCGCCGCTGTTTTGTCTCATATTGACCAAGGCAGAAGCCAAGGAAAGCTTTGCGCCGGACAGCTTAAGATAATTTTCGGCGTCAAAAAACATTTCCGCCCACCAGCTGTGCGGAAAAAGTGCCCCCGGACTGCTGCTTACTTGAGCCCCAACGGTCGGGCCCGCATTGACATAGCCGTCGTCCTTGAGCAAATCTTCAAATATTCTCGCGGCTTCGAAAACATCGCCTCCGGGCGAGGTGTCTGTGATCGTAGTGGTAGCGGGCGCGGTTGCAGTAGCATCGCTCCCCGGGCTTCTGACGTACGTCACCAGTGACAGAGCGCCACTAGCTCCGGCAGCATCGATCGCCGCCTTGTAGTTGTCCAGTTTGGTCTTGACTGCAGGGGTTAAATCCGAGGCATTCAACGCCCACACAGCCGCGCTAAGAGTTCCAAGGGCTATAACCACCGCCATCAGAACGCTTAGACTTTTCTTGAAAAGCTTCATTTGGTTCCATCTCCTCCTGATTTGATTTACAATATTTCACGGTGACACTGCAGAACGGAAACCGAAGTTGCAAATCATACAATCCCACCATTGTTACGATCAGTATACATCTAATGCAACAATTTGTCAACACTATATCTAGTTTTTTTTATTATTTGATCGATTTTTTGCAAAACAAAGCCGAAACGGCACAAAAATTCGCTTCACCGCTTTTGACCGCTCTTTTCCTTTTTGCTGTCCCGGATAACGAGAAACAGGAAAATTATCCCAATTAAAAGCATGAGCGAAAATGTGATCCGGTAAAACCGTATGGTCCCAGCGTCCCAAGCCGTAACGAATGTGAGCACCCACCCGGATACGCCAAACACCAGCGGAAAAATCGGCAGCGTGCGCTTGCCTTTAAAGTGAAGAATCAGCGTCAAGATACAACACAGCAGCATGATGGTGGTCTCCATTGGCTGCGTTGGAAATAGCGGCTGGCCGTCAAACAGTATGGATGGCACGGAAAATTTTGGATATGTCAGCCCGTGTTCGACTGGGATGCCAAAACAGCAGCCCCGCAGCAGGCAGCCAACCCTGATCAGGGCAAGGTTCAGGGGAAGCGCCGGCATCACCACCTCGAGCTGCCTTGTTGGGCGGCCATTGCGCGGGAAAAACCTTGTCAGGAGCAAAAACGTCGGAATAAACACAAGCACGCCGCCAACAAATGACTTTGCATTTGTTTCAACACCAAAAATCGTGCTGACATATGACGTTCCAACAAACATGACTGCGGCGGAGGCCAGCATACAAAGCAGCGCAATCCAAAAATTGAAAGGTTTGCCCGGGGGCTTCAATTGTGCGTCAACGCGTTTGCGCCTTCTCCATTCAAAAAGGCCCAGCACAATGCCGCAAACAAGCGCCGCTGCTACGCCGATATTATTCAATAAATTGTATAATTGCATATTAATCGGATCATAAGCCCCATTGCCAACCATAACAAAACTCCTTTGCATAAATGGACATACGCCAGCCAAAATGAACTAATAATATTAAGTAAGTGATGATTCATTCGCATTTTGTAGGGGACGCTGTCCTCAGCGTCCCACAAACGCAATAACATAGTGGGTTTTTGCGGGCGGCTGGGGACAGCCGCCCCTACAATCCGATTAAATCAGCAGTTACTTAATATTATAATATACGCAACACACAATGTCAATGCAATCCGGGTTTATATTCAGTTTAGCTGAAAATGGCCCTATACTATTATAGTATAGGAATCACCCACAAGCGTGAGCGCGCGGAGTGATGACGCAAGTGCGGACGCGCGCCGCCTGCTGAAAACAACAATGCGGTGAAGCTCGCGAATGAGCTCCACCGCAGGTGTAATGGTGCGTTGAAAAAGATGCGCCTATGTTATTTGTATTCCATGCGTTAAAGGATTCCAAAGAGGAAAAGCAATGGCCCCAAAAGCGGCGCAACCAGAGACACAATGAAGGTTGGCAGCTTTGACCCTGAATTATCCATAAACAAATAAATAAAGGGACCAATGATCGGGATCAACAGGACAGCAAATCTCAATGCTCTGTCGCGCGTGGTTTCTTGGGTGGTCGCTGCGGCGACAACGGGTGTGACATCATTGGGTTCCGCAACAGCCAGGGCGGGAATGCCAACGCCAATGATCATCCCAATTGTCAAGGCGATTGCCAGAATGCGTTTGATTGATTTTTTCATGGTTGAATCCTTTCTAACTTTATTTATATTATTTTAACATATGATGAACAGATTGTCAAGAAGATTTTGCAAAAAATCGTCGCGAACGATGAAGTCCGCGACGACACGTAATGATACTCCAAAAAAAGATGCAACATCAGAGGAATCGCACCGGAAAAGGGCGGCTTTTGCAGTTGCAGAGCACCAATTCGATATGCCCGCATTTTGTGCAGCAAGGGCACAAACAAAAGTCCCAGCCGGATTTGCAGCACAGATACCCCGGCGGCGCGCACTGTTCCACAAGCCAATATCTGCCGCACGCGAGGTTTTTTATCGTCACTTTTCCATTTTCGCCGGTGCGAAGATTTTGCGCAACTGTCACATAGCGGCAGCTGCATTCATCGAACTTTCGCAGCTCAAATACCGCGTTCTTCAGGCGCAGGCAGCGGTTGCAGCAATCCGTTTTGATCAGCGTAACATCATAATAGACGAGCGGTTTTGCCCGCCGGTTCTGGATATAAATGGTTCTCCTGCGGTTGTGTTTTCTTACAGCACAACCGTAAAAAAAGTCTCCGGATCCTCCGGCAGCAGGTAGCCCGCGGGGCTCTTGGTTTCCATAAGCTTATAATCGCCCGGCTCCAGCCCCTCGATGAGCAGGCTGCCGTCTTCGTCGGAAACAAGGCCGGTGTAGTATACTTTGTAAGCGCTTTCGTCTTCGTCGTACTTGTAAAGCACAAACTCGGCGCCCGAAAGGAACAGGTCGTGGTCTTCGGAATCGATCTTATAGATTTGGATTTTTCCAAGCAGCTTGTTATAAATTTTGATGACGCCATCTTCCTCAATGTCAACGCTGCCGTCGATATCCACAACGAAGTCAATCACACAGTCTTCCGGCAGATAATAGCCGTCGGGGGCCTTTGTTTCCAGCAGCCGGTAACTGCCGGGCAACAGCTCATCAATGGTCAGAATGCCCTGCGCGTCGGTTGTCAGGCCGCCTTCCGCAAACTCATATCTGCTCTCATGCGGGTCATAGATATACAGCGAAAATACAGCGCCGCCAAGCGTTATTTCATGGTCGGCATAATCCAGTTTTTCAATGCATACTTCATATCTTGCACGTGTGTTTTGCACATAAATTTTTTCCATGTCTTGTGTTTCCCCTTCATTTTTATTTTAATTTTGATTTGTCAAGTCGATGATCCATTCGTGTTCCGCCGGCAATTGATACCCCGGCGGCGGCACAGTTTCCTGCAGCAGATAATATCCCGGCGCAAGCTGCCCAAACACCAGTGCACCATTTTCGTCGGTCACGCCAGAGGTCACAACATCGCCCTGACTTCCGTCATATTCATACAGCACAAATTGCGCGCCCGCCAGAGCCTGCGCCGTTTCGGCGTCGTTTTTTTGCACCGTCAGGCCCACAGGGTCTGTTCTCAGCGCAAGGCGCAGCAGTTCTTCGCCCAGCGGCAGAGTAAACGCGTGCAGCTCCTTGCCGTTTTTCTGGTTCAGGCTGTCGGCGGCGAGCATGCCGTTGATCGAACCGCCTGCCCCGGTTACCATGGCGTTTGGCGCAATCAAGGAGCCGATCAGGCCATAATTTTCCATGCTGATTGCCGCCGCGTTCGGGAAGTTAAACACAATCTTTGACGCCAGCATGGCGAGAAGCTCGTTCCCCGCATAGATCCGCGGGACAGAGGTGTTCACGATGCTGCCGTTATACAGCACCGCGCCGCCGCTGAACGAAATCTGCGTCGCCGCCGCGTTGATGACAATCACATCGTAATCGTTGACATAATCGCCAAGCCCGATATCAGAAATCAAGATCGAATCTTCCTCGGCGCACTGGATCGTATAGATAAGAATGCGCTTGTTCGTATCGATATTTTGGCTCAAATAAAGGCTTTGATTGAGTGCCGTTAAATCCGCAAGGTCGCCCAGCGCAATGTGCTGCGCGTTTTTGTCAAACAAAACTTGTCCGGTATGGGTGAACTGTTCTTTCGCATACGCAAAAAAGTCCGCGATAGCAGCATCCTGCGCATATTGAACATCGCTTGAGCCAAACTGAAATCCCCCGCTTTCGTACTGCTGGCGGTAACCCTCCCGCAAGACCACCGGCCCGCCGTAAATCTGTGCCGAAACGCTTTGCGGTGTCACCTCGCCGCCAAGCAAAAACGAAGGATACCCCTCCGGGTTTGCGTAGTTCCCAATCACGACCGAGCCCCAGCCCGGCACGCTTGCCGCACCAACGTCATAGCCGTGGCCGGGCGAACCCAATTCCGCGTTGCCGCCAACCGCCAGCGCGCCTTCGCAGTCGGCCTGTTCGGCCAGCAGATCGCCGAATAAAATCCCGTTGTAGTGGGTGATTGTGCCAAGCATTGCAATATCGTCAGATGAAGCCGATTTATTTGTCATTTATGATAGCCGTCCTTCCAATTGGTATCCCGGGATAGATTCTTCGCACATTACAGTTTATTATGGACAGGCCGGAAGGGTTCCTCTGCGGCATTTTGATCTGCTCACGGGATTTCCCAGCCTGCACACCATACCTGCGTATTTTGAAGCTGTTCCGGTTGCTTTTGCCAGAGCGGCAGCGAGTTTTTCCGCTCCGGGTCAGGGGCGCAGTGGATGGTCATGTGTTTGTGTCCTCCGCTAATTTTGATTCACAGCAGATGGTTGGGCACGCGCTGTGTGACACCAACATTACCCATACTGCCCCCGTTTGACTGTGTTTTCGTGCATTTCCATGGTGTTATTTGTTGTTTTTGGGCCACTGCACAAAACAAAAAAGAACCTCGAATCCCTTGTATATCAAGGAAGTCAAGGCTCTTTTATTGGTACACCATCACGGGCTCGAACCGTGGACACCCTGATTAAGAGTCAGGTGCTCTACCAACTGAGCTAATGGTGCGAACAATATGCCTGCAAGCATGTGCGCATGCTCGTGCATATACAAGAAAAGAACATAACATAGTATACTCGAAGTTTGCGCGTTTGTCAAGCAATTTTTTTTGGGTGCGCAGCCAGGTACGCAAAATATATAAAAAGGCAGCCAGTTCACTATCCGGCTGCCTTAAATTACATTGCATACAAGCTTTACTTATTCCGCAGCAACCGCCGTCTCCAGCTCCTGCTCCAGCTCGCGGCGCTCAATGAGATCCGCCTCCACCTGCTCGCGCAGATCGGCCGGGTACTTATAAAGCAAGCGGGCAATCAGGAAGATGAAGTGGTCAATGATCGGCACCACCAAGTAGAGGATATACGCCCATTTTCTGAACAGCGCCGGCTGCTCTTCCGGGGTCTCCGCCTTCGGGTTAAAGCCCAGCCCGTCAATCACCATGCTGCCGACGATGGTATCCACGCTGTTCGCCACAAGCTTATTCATCAGGCCGTCCATGGCCATGATGACGCCTTCGGCCCTGCGGCCGGTTTTCCATTCCATATAGTCGAGCATGTCGTACTTGGTGATTTCCGTTGCAACTATGTCAACCTTATGCGTCACCCGGGAGAAGGTTTCCATCACCCAGGAGAATAGAATGCCGAACTGCGACTTCATTCCAACCGCGTACCGCAGCGCGTAGGCCGCGGAGGACACGCCCCGGTAGAGCACCTGCGCATTGCGCGCGCCGCCCAGTTTTTTGATGAACGGCAGCGAGAACGGCTGCAGCACAACCCCCGGCAGAGAAACAATGTTATCACGGATCCAGAGCAGAAGCTCACCTTTGATTTTCCCGGAGTTCAGCACTTCGTTCACGCCGCAAAAGCGATAAAAGTCGTTGTCCGACACACCGGGCGTCAGCGTTGCGAGGAGCCTTGCCGACACATCCAGCAGGAACCACTTGTTATACTTGATGAGCACGAAGCACTCTTTGATTTCCTTGAAGAACTCTTTGAGTCCCTGCGCCTCTTTTTCAGGCATGACTTTATCGGGCACGCGCTGCAGCTTGAAGGACGGCGCCATTTCCGCAAGCATGGTGGGAATGGTCAAAAAGAGCACGCCGTAGAGATAGATGTAATACTCTTCCACGCCCAATATTTCGCGCATACCAATGAACATAAGATAAAGCGGCACCAGCATCTCATGAACGGTTATGCCAATACCGACCGCCCAGGAAAGCTTGGCGCGTTCGCTGGAGTACGGCGTGGTGTGGGCAAAGATTTTCGAGTTGGAAACGCTTGCCCCGGTCCAAAAAAAGTCTCTGATAAATGAGGTGGCGATATACACGCCGATGTGCTGCCAGGGGGTCATACCAAAACTGAACATGGGCAGCAGCACGAGCAAATTGTTGATCACCGTGCCGATTCTGGATATCCAGCGGTGCGTGCGGACGGGGAAGTTCTTGCTGTCCATGAACGCGCCGACGAGGGGATCATTGATGCCGTCCCATATGGTGGTGGTGACCTGGCCCACCGCCTGCTGGCGCTTGTTGACGCCAAACACGTTTTGGAACAGGTACATGGTGTTGTAGGTGAAGCCGTTGCGCAAGCCGGAAAACGCATTGGGGAGAATGTGCACCGCCATTTCCCACGGGCGCACTTTTTCTTCCGGGAGACCGTCGCCTCGCATCCATTTCACGGGATGCTTTGCCGCGTTCCAGTTTATTTGTTTTTTGTCTTCGGATGGCAAATGTAAAACCTCTTTCATAAAAAAATAAGAATCATTCCGTTAAAGTATAACGCGAAGCGCAAGATTTGTCAAGTAAATCATGAAAACCTGTTGAATTTTCCTAATAAGGAATTTTTGGGAGGCATGCCAAGATACCGGCAGGAATCAATTGACAAACATATTCACGCGTGTTAAAATATAGAGCAACAGCGGTGCTTGATCATCTGGCATCTAATTTCTAACATCTAATATCTAAAACGATACGGAGGACTTGCGGTGGCAGTTCTTTCCAGCCGCGCATTATGTTTGGGTTATGAAAAGCGCGAGGTGCTTCATGGGCTTTCCTTTGATTTGAGAGAAGGGGAGTTTTTGTGCGTATTGGGCGAAAACGGCACGGGCAAAAGCACGCTGCTCCAGGCGCTGCTCGGCCTGAAAAAGCCCAGCCGGGGCGAGGTGATTTACGGCGAAGGCCTCACACGGAGCGACATCGGCTATATGCCCCAGCAAACCGCTGCGCAAAAAGATTTTCCTGCCCTTGCGGGGGAAATTGTGCGCTCCGGGTTCCTCAACCGCATGGGGGCACGGGCGTGGTATACCAGGGAACAAAAAAGCCGCGCGCTCGAGTGCATGGAGCAGCTCGGCGTGCGGGGCATGGAGCAGCGGTGCTTCCGCGAGCTTTCCGGCGGGCAGCAGCGGCGGGTGCTGCTGGCGCGGGCGCTTTGCTCCACGCAAAAGCTGCTGCTGCTGGACGAACCGGGCGCGGGGCTTGACCCCGTTGCGCTCGAAGAAATGTCGCAGGCGATTCACCAGCTGCATTTGGCGGGCAAAATTTCCATCGTCATGGTGTCCCACGATGTGGAAAACGCCCTGAAGGAAACCGACCTGGTGCTGCACCTGCACAACCCCCACGACCGGTTTTTCGGCACGCCGGAGGAATACCGGGCATATATGGAGGAGAGGGCATAATTTTTTTACACCCGCAAGCGGTATCTTATTTCATCAACTAACCAAATCTAGAATAGACACCGAGGTTATCCATGTTCCAAGAAATTCAAACGCTCATGCAATATGACTTTTTACGTTACGCCCTGATTGTGGGGCTTTTGGTGACGCTGTGTTCCTCATTGCTCGGCGTCACGCTCGTGCTGCGGCGCTACTCCATGATCGGGGACGGCCTTTCGCACGTGGGGTTCGGCGCGCTCGCGGTGGCGGCGGCGTTCAATCTGCCCCCGCTCCCGGCGGCGCTCCCCGTGGTGATGCTAGCGGCCTTCATGCTGCTGCGCTCGCGGCACGAAAAAATGCGCGGCGACGCCGCCATCGCGATGCTTTCGACCAGCTGCCTGGCGGTTGGCGTGCTCGCGGTGAGCGTGGCCGGCGTGAACATCGACCTGATGAGCTACATGTTCGGCAGCATTTTGGTGCTGAGCAAAACGGACGTGTTCATCAGCGTGGGCATTTGCGCGGCGGTTCTGCCGGGCTTCGCGTGGTTTTATCACCGCATTTTTTCCCTCACCTTTGACGAAACCTTTGCGCGCGCCACAGGCATCCGCACGGGGCTTTATCAAGTTGTAACAGCCGTGCTGACCTCCGTGACGATTGTGCTGGGCATGCGCATGCTGGGCACGCTGCTCATTTCCTGCCTGATTATCTTCCCCGCGCTGATTTCCATGCGCCTGTTCAAAAGCTTCAAGTTTGTTGTGATCAGCTCCGCTATTATTTCTGTTATTTGTTTTCTCATTGGATTTTTTATTTCGTGCTTTGGTATTTTCGGCGCGGAACGGCTGCCCACCGGCGCCACGATTGTGATGGTGTATATGGCGGCGTTTGGCGTGTTCAGTTTGGCGGGGATGATCAGGGCAAGAAGGAGGGCGAATTGCTGATGAAAACGTTACATACCGGCCGGCTTTTGCTGCGCGCGTTTGCCGAAACCGACGCGGAAGACATTTACGCTTGGGCAAGCGACAAGCGGGTGACAAAATTTCTTTCGTTCAAGCCGCATGAGAGCATCGCCGAAACAAAACAGGCCCTCGACGGCTGGATTAGCGAATCCGCCGACGAAGATAATTACATCTGGGCGATCGAATTCAACGGCAGGGTGATCGGCAAGATCCATACGAACTATGTCAGCAGGCGGCACAAGCGCTGCGAGATCGGCTGTCATATCGGATACGACTACTGGAACATGGGTCTGGTGAGCGAGGCGCTGCGTTGTGTGTTGGACTATTTTTTCAACCAGGATATCTTCAACCGGGTGGAAACCATCTACGAGCCCGAAAACCCCGCTTCGGGCAGGGTCATGGAAAAATGCGGCATGCAATGCGAGGGAACCCTGCGGCAGTTTTTTCTGTGCCGCGACAACACCTATGCGGATGCGTTGCTTTATGCAATCCTTAAGGAAGACTTCAAATAACAGGAGGGCGAATTGCTGATGAAACGCTTTGGATTTATGCTGCTGCTGGCGGCAGGGCTTTTGCTGCTGGGCGGCTGCAGAAAAGATGCCGGGGTTGAAGTGACCACAACGATGGAAAACATAACGACAACAAACGCCGTCACAACAACAGAAGAACCCATCACAGAACCGCCCTATGAATTTGTGCCGGCAAGCGGCGAAAGCAATGGGGTGCGCTGGCGCACGCTGGATTGGGAAGATGAAAGCAACAGCGAAATCAAAGAATGGCTGGAGAATTGGCATTCCGAGCAACACAACAAATCCCCGCAAGAGACTCCGACGGAATACCCCATGGGCAAAACGAAAACGCTGCGCATCGAGGATGACTACGGAGGGCAAATCATTCTGCGCGATAATAAAAGCGGCAAAGAAGAGATATTGCTGGACGGTAACGAAGTATATGGCGAAGGCGTTAGATATCCACACTTATATGAAGTTTTGGACGACCGTTATTTTTTGTATTGCTGGGGCGGCTGGGAATGGGTTTGGAGCACAGCGGTTTACGATATCAAGGAACGCAAAGAATACCCGATTGAAGCCGACTATTCCACCAGACGCGGTAACTCCCTATATTTCAGCCATGACTATGAATCATTGTGCCCTCCTCTGTGCCTGCACAGAATTGATATTACAAAGCTGCCAAACTCAATCAATCTCGTCAATCTGTTGGAGAACATCCCTGAAGCAAAAACGGCCAACACAGTGCATCATACAGTGCATCATCATGAGATAACGGAAGATGGACGCTACTTTGTGATTGCCGAAGAAGCCGGCTTTCATTTATTTGACCTGCAAAAAGAAAACGTGTTTTTTTCGCTGCCCAGAGCTGATACCGGCATTTGGGTGGACTGGGAGCGTTATCTCCATGATTTTGTTTTCCGGGACGAAAAAACCATCTACTGGCACACACCCAACTATTCGGAAACAATCAAAGGCCGCAGCCTGATGGTAGAAATCAAGCTGCCCTGATGAACCAGAAAAAACAGGAGGACAACCCGTTGAACGAGCAGTTTTCGCGCACCGCGCTCTTGCTCGGCAAAGAAAGCGTTGCACAGCTGGCAGCCGCCCGCGTGGCGGTGTTCGGCGTCGGCGGCGTCGGCTCTTTTGCGGCGGAGGCCCTTGCCCGCGCCGGGGTTGGCGCGATTGACCTCATCGACAACGACACCGTGAGCCTGAGCAACCTCAACCGCCAGCTGGTCGCACTGCACAGTACCATCGGGCAAGCCAAAGTTGAAGTCATGCGCGCGCGCATAGGGGACATCAACCCCGCCTGCAAAGCCGAAACGCATTGCTGCTTTTTTGACGAAACAACCGCCCATCAATTTGACTTTGCGGCATACGATTATGTCATCGACGCGATTGATACCGTGCGCTCAAAGCTGCTGCTGATCAAGGCCTGCGGCGAAGCAGGCACGCGGATTATCAGCTGCATGGGCGCGGGCAACAAGCTCGACCCAACGCGCTTTGAGGCGGCGGATATCTATGAAACCGCAGTCTGCCCGCTGGCGCGTGTGATGCGGCAGGAGCTGCGCAAAATGGGCATCGCGAAGCTTCGCGTGGTATATTCCAAAGAGGAACCGGCAACGACGGCCCGCCCGCCGGGCAGTGTGAGCTTTGTGCCGAGCGCGGCGGGGCTTGTGCTTGCGGGAGAAGTTATTTTGACACTTGCAAATCAAACATAAGGAGAATGAGCAATGAAATTTTATCGCATGGCTTCACTGGTTCTGGCGGCGGCAATGCTAATCACGCTCATCAGCGGGTGCAAGGTCGTACGCGAAGAAGTTGACATCATGCCACTGATGGACGCGAACACAACAACAGAAGCAATCGCGGCAACGGAAGAAGCTGCCACCACAGCGGGCAGCGAAATCGTTGAACCGAGCGTGCGCACCGTGGATTTGGATGACGAGGCAAATGCCACAATCAAACGCTGGGTGGAGGAAATCGGACCCGATGAACGCCCGTCTGAATACCCCATGAGGAACGGCAAAACAATCACAGTCAAACGAACCGGCATCTTTTTGCGTGATGAAAAAACAAAAAAAGAAACCGTTCTTCTGGAATCCAAAATTTCTGAAATTGAAGAGACGAATGAATACCCGCAGGTGGAACAGCTGCTGGATGACCGTTATTTTGCCTATACTGTGGGCAGCTGGGAAGATCAGGCCGGAGCGGGCGTTTATGACACGGTGCGGATGAAAGCAATCCCCATCGAAGCGCCGCAGGGCAAACGCTATATGGACAGCTACAACTTTCAGGCCGTTTGCGGCGATACCCTGTATCTGCGCGGTCCGGTGCACAATACAGTGGAGCTGGGCCCGCTGCAGATTTTTGCCGTTGACCTGCGCGGATTGGACAAAGCAGAAACGTTGAAAGCCGGAGAAGACTTGCTGAAAAATGTTCCTGAAGCGAAGTTTGAAGATTTGCAAGGCGAGTGCTATAACAGCACGATTTCGCCCAATGGCCGCTATTGCGCCGTGCAGGCGGAGCAGGCCAACCGGGACCCGGCCGGGAACGGCATTGTTGCCGTGTTTGATTTGCATCAAAAGGCGTTTGTGATGCGAATGGAAAAACCCGCAAACATGAGCACATACCAGGATATCGCCTTTTTCGGCAACAATACGCTGTACGTCTATGGAAAAGTGTTCACCTATCATCTGCAGCAATGGGAGTTTGCGCACGAGATTCTTGAAATTAAATTCTACTAAACTAAAAAAATCAAACATAAGGAGAAGAGCAATGAAACTCAAACAAATGGCTTTATTGGTTCTGGCGGCGGTGCTGATTTTGCTTATCAGCGGGTGCAAGGCAACGCAAGAGGATATTCCTGCAACGACAACAGAAGCAGCAATCACCACAACAGAAGCGGCAACCACACAAGAAGCAACAACGCTTGCAGCAGAAACGCAGAAAGAAGTCACCTGGCAGGTGCTTGATCTGCAAGACAAGGCGAACGCCAAGCAAAAAAGCTTTCTTGAAAAGGCATATGCGGAAGAGCTGGAATCACGGGAACCTGACGTGGACCAGCCAATGGGCGCAAGCAAAGTGGTTGGTGTCCGCGGCGGCGGGGCCGAACTGCGTCAGATGTTCCTGCGCGAAAACGGGAAGGAAACCGTTTTGCTGGAAGAAAAGAGAAACGATGAATTTGCTGATGGCTCGGAAAGCCCGCGGTTTGCGCAAGTGTTGGACGACCGCTTTTTCATTTATCGCTGGATTGGCTGGGAATGGGAAGCGGGCAGCGGTGTTTACGATACCGTGCGGATGAAGGCAATCCCCGTGGAAACAAAGAAAATTGAATCAGTTGCCGGCGCCGATGTGACATATGCGGGCGCGTTCGGCGATGTCCTCTATATGGAAGACGGCTGGTATGCGCAAAAGGTGAGTCCGCTGCGGCTGTTTTCCGTTGACCTGAAGGGGCTGGACAAAGCGGAATCGCTGCCGGTGGGCAAAAACATTCTGGAGGATATCCCGGAAGCAAAAGAAAAGGATGTCTCCTATACACATTGCGGCTTTTCGCCAGACGGAAAATATTATTTTGCGGCGCAAGATACTCCGTTTGACAGCGAAGAATTTATCGTGCTCATCTTTGACATTTCCGCAAAAAAATTTGTGAGCAGGGTGCATGTACCAAAGAATGCGGCTTCGCATGGCATTGCGACGTTCCGCGAGGACAGCAAGACGTTGTACTTCTATGACTCAATTCAACAGGTGTTTAGCCGATATGCACTGGAAATCAAGCTCCCCTGAAGAACACACCCAAAACAATAGCAGGCATCAGGAAACTCCATCCTGACGCCTGCTTTTTAGATATTAGATGTTAGATGCCAGATATTAGACGCGGTAAGCCCAACGATATCGGATATTATATAAGAAGAAATACGCCTTATTCCACCGAAATCATATAGTAATACATCGGCTGCCCGCCCGGCACAGCGGATATCTCCACACGGCCTTTGTAATGCCGTTCCAGCAGCTCCATCAGCCGGTCCGTCTGCTCCTGCGTCACATCCTCGCCGGGATAAACCGTCACCATCGTTCCGCTGTGTGCCCGCACAAGACGCTTGATCACGCGATAAGCCGCGGCCACCGGTTCCCGCTCCGTCAGGGTGAGATTCCCGTTTTCCAGCCCGATCATCGCATCCTTTTGGATGTCCATGCCGTTCACCACGGTGCCCCGCGCGGCATAGGTCACAAGGCCTGTTTGCACGCGCCCGGCGGCATCCTGCATTTGCGCGCAGTTTTCCTGCGCATCCAGGCATGGGTCAAAATCCAGTACGGCACCGATGCCTTCCACAATGGAGCGCGTGTGCACGACGGTGACGCCCTTCGATGCCAGAGGCACCGCCTGCTCCGCCGCCATGATGATGTTTTTGTTGTTCGGCAGCACAAACACATGCTCCGCGTTCACCTGCTCCACCGCCTGCAGAATATCCTCGGTGCTTGGGTTCATGCTCTGCCCGCCCTTCACCATCGCGTCCGTGCCGAGCTCGGCGAACAATTCATGAATTCCCTCGCCGTTGGCAACCGCAACGATTCCGTAGGGTTTTTTGGGCACAGCGGGCGCTACGGGCACTGCGGGTGCCCCGGGCGACTCCGCCTGCGCTGCCTCTTCTGCTGACTCATTTTGCAGCGCCTTGCTTTGGGCGCGCATGTTTTCCACCTTTGTTTCCAGCAGCTGCCCATAGCGCAGCGCGTTTTTCAGCACCTCATCCGGCTGGTTGGTGTGTACGTGCAGCTTGATGATCTCCTCGTCGTCCACCAGCACCACGCAGTCGCCCAGCTGCTCGAGCTTTTTGCGCAGCTTTTGCGTGTCCTGCTGATATTCTTCTCCCCGGCCAATCAGGCATTCCGTGCAATAGCCGAACTTGATGTCCGCATGGTCGTCGTTCACGCCAAGCTCTGTCAAAAAGCGGCGGATGGCATTTGCCTGCGGCACCGGGAGGGGCTCATCCTCATGCGACTGCCCCAAAAAGCCCTGCAGCAAGCCTTCCATCACATAGACAAGGCCCTGCCCGCCGGCGTCCACAACGCCCGCTTCTTCCAGCACCGGCAGCAGCGAGGGTGTGCGCAAAAGGGCTTCCTTCGCGCCGCAGAGTGCGCCTGTCCACACGGCAACGGCGTCGTCCTTTGTGAGATTCGCGGTTTCCGTCGCCTTTTCTCCGGCCTCCCGGATCACCGTGAGGATTGTGCCCTCCGTGGGCTTCATCACCGCTTTATAAGCCATTTCGCTGCCTTGAATCAGCGCGTTGGCAAGGTCCTCCCCGCCGATGTGCTCAAGACCCGCCACGCTTTTTGCAAAGCCGCGGAAGATCAGCGAAAGGATCACGCCGGAGTTCCCGCGCGCGCCCCGCAGCATCGCGGCGGCAAGGCTCTCGGCGGCGGCGTCAAACGCTGTGTCGTCGCTCAGGTTCGTGAGCTCCCTTGCGGCCGCCTCCATCGTCATCGACATATTGGTCCCTGTGTCGCCGTCCGGCACAGGAAACACATTCAGCGCATCCACTTCACCCTTGTGCGAGCCCAGGTGATGCGCCGCGCTGATAATTCCTTCTTTTAACATCTTTCCGCTGAGCCTGGACGCTTCGACCTCTTTGTCGATTACCGCAATAGACATAACATGTCCATCCTTTCATGTAGCCGTAGTTATTGGAGCCCGCAGGCGTTAACGCAGCATGCCGTCAACAAAAACATTCACTTTTTTCACAGGAAGACCCGTTGCGCCTTCCACCGTGTAGCTCACACGATTGACGATGCTGCGCACAATCGCGGAAATATTCAGCCCCGAGGTGACAATCACGTGCAGGTCAACCATAATGCCCTTGTCTTCTTTAAAAACACGCACGGCCTGCCCCATGGTTTGCTTTTTTTTGCGGAACGGGAGAGGAAATGTTTGCCGCGCCGTTCCCACGCCCATGCCTGCCACGCCAAAGCAGCCGGAAACCGCGTCGCCGATGATTTCGTTGAAGTATTCCTGCGAGACCTCTATCAGGCCAAAATGATTCTCCATCCTGATCATAGCGTTACCCCTTCAAAATAAGCCTTTTGCAATTAGCATTGCTTGCTGTTTACCTCTTAGTCGTACGAACTCGAAAAAACCCTACTTTTCCTCTCATTTTTCTTCATATTATTTTGTAAATACAACAACACCGCCGTCCAAACGGA
>JGI994J12354_10000623_pt1 | contig 35373 bp, 29 predicted proteins | sample IntmicLarv3ML3BL_FD_12354 | JGI IMG/M metagenome (IMG submission 12354) | reverse complement strand
TGGGTCGGTAAAGGTCGGGAAGATGCTTTGTAGCGAACTTGCCTTTACGCGGACATCTCCTAGTGAAAATAGTGAGAAGCTAGCTGCACCTATATCGGCTGGTTCCTGGACTGCTGCTTCGTCGTCAGGTATCACTGGATTTCCTGCCTCTTCTTTTGAATCAAAGGTAGCTTCAGCTTCCACAACTTCCTCAGGCGATACAGCTCCTTTTAACGAACTGGTATCCTCTAAATCTTTTGCCGCTTCCTCCTCATTAGTTACTTCTAATTCTGGTGTCATTTCTGGTTCTATTGTTACTTCTGGTGTTACTTCTACCTCTGTCGCTTCGACATTGTCCGCATAAATAACTGCTGGACTAAATCCTTGTATCGTCATTAACAATACCAGCATCAACGCTAAAAGGCTATTCATTCGCTTTGCTCTTTTTAACACGTTCTTTCCCTCCCTAAAGTTATAAAATCATAAGTTCTTTGTTATGCCGAGAATCCAAGAAAACAGCGGCTTTATGCCGTTATCTTGACGGAAAATAAACTGGGGAATAAAGTGTACTTTTATCCCCACCCATGATAAAATAAAAAAACGGCGGAAACCGTTGATTTTTCGTTGGGAAAAAGGCAAAAAATTGGTGGGTAAAAAAGTACACTTTTTTCTCCACTTTTGTTCGATTATCTTAACTTTTTAATTACACTAAACTTTCATTAAGTCCTGTAAAATATCACTTGCAGCTCCTCAACCTTCGAAAACCGCTTAAATCCCCCCTTAATCCAAATACAAAAGGAGCATCGCCTAAAAAGCAATCCTCCTTTTATATTTGCGCTTTGGTTAATCACTATTGCGATTGCGCTTAATATCTCTTTATTTTATTAATCTTCGCCTGTTACTCCACTATCTCAATGACTTATTCGACAATCACTTCGACTGGTTCTTCTTCCATCGCCATTTTATATTGCTCTAAAATGATGTTCTGAATTCCTTCACGAGTGCCTGAATTAATCGGATGTGCTATATCGCGATATTCGCCATCTGCTGATTTGCGACTTGGCATCGCTATGAAAAGTCCCTTTTCTCCTTCAATTACTTTGATGTCATGTACTACAAATTCTTCATCAATAGTAATCGAAACGACTGCTTTCATCTTCCCTTCCTTTGTAACTTTTCTCACTCTCACATCTGTAATGTTCATGCTGCTTCTCCTTTAGTTTGCTCTTATTTTAACGTTTGCCCTTGCAGTCTACCGCTATATAACATATCGTTTGCCCTTTTCGACAACAATCTTAATTCCATCCTCCCCACAATAATATGAATTTGAGCTAATCGTATCTCTGCTTTCAACAATGCAATTCTCAATATGGGTATTATCGCCCAAATAAACATCATTTAAGATGATAGAATTTTTAATTACACAATTATTTCCAACATATACCTTTTTGAAAAGAATTGAATTATCGACCCGTCCATTGATGATACAACCACTAGATACTAGGCTATTATGAACGCTTCCACCAGGGTTATATTTCGCTGGTGATAAATCATCAATCTTTGAATAAATCTCTGGCGTATCAATTAGGAAATGTTTCCTAACATCATACTTTAGGAAATCCATATTGGTCTTATAATATGATTCAACTGTTGAAATATTGCTCCAATACGAATCCATCTCATATCCAAAAATCCGTTTCATGTTCTTATATCTAATCAAAACATCGGTAACAAAATCATGACGATCTTCTTCCGCCGAACGCTCTAACATCTCAATAAGCTGTCTTCTTCTGACAATGTAGATTCCGGCTGAGATCTTATTCGAGGCTGATAGCATCGGCTTCTCGTCAAACTCTTCAATACGATTATTTTCGTCCATCTTTAGTACACCGAAACGGCTAACATCAGCTTCTTTGCTCTTAGTATAGACAACGGTAATATCTGCGCGCTTAGCAATATGATATTCTAAGACATCATTGTAATCTATCTTGTAGATACCATCACCAGAAACAATTATGACATATGGTTCATGGCTACTTTTTAGGAAACCAAGATTCTGATATATCGCATCTGCAGTTCCCCGATACCACCAACTATTATCCATCGTAACGGTTGGAGTGAAGACATACAGTCCACCCTTTTTGCGACCAAAGTCCCACCACTTCGACGAGCTTAGATGCTCATGCAATGACCTTGCATTATATTGTGTCAATACGGCGACCTTTTTGATTTGAGAGTTTGCCATATTACTAAGTGAAAAGTCAATGCTACGATAATTCCCTGCTACTGGCATTGCCGCTATCGCCCTTTTCTCTGATAACTCCTTCATCCTCGGGCTGTTACCACCTGCTAAAATGATTCCTAACGCTCTCATTCTTGACCACCACCCTTTTCTATTATTGCACCACCACTTGCCAGCTTATTATCCGGATAGTCTTCATACGTTGTAACACCATTGATTACAGTATTCTTGCCGATTGTTACGCCAGCGGGAATCACTGACCATTCACCAACCGTTGCAATTCCGAAGCTATAGATTGATTCATTTAGTACGTTTGGTGCTTCTTCACCGGCCCCTAAGGTCACACTTTCACCAATCATGACATTCTCAGCAATAATTGCTTTATTAAGATTAGCACCAACTCCAATGCGACAATGCCGCATGATAATCGAATCTCTAACTACCGCTCCGGCTTCAATTATGACATCGGCACCAATTACTGAATTATAAACCTCCCCATAAACCTCGGTTCCTTCACTAATCAAGCTTCGCTCAACTACTGCTTGTTCAGCAATAAATTGAGGACGAATAATATCGCCTTTGGTATAAATCTTCCAGAACTCTTCATATAAGTTAAATTCAGGAACAATATCAATCAACTCCATATTGGCTTGCCAATAGGATTCTAAGGTTCCAACGTCTTTCCAGTAACCATTAAATTGATAAGCAAATAGCCGCTTATCATTCTCGCGACAATACGGCAGAATATGCTTGCCAAAGTCGCAGCCCTTTTGTTCTTTTAGTGCCTTCAAAGATTCTTTAAGGACTGGCCAACTAAAGATATAAATACCCATCGAAGCTAGATTATTGCGTGGATGCTCTGGCTTCTCTTCAAAATCAACAATCTTACCCGTATCATCTGTAATCATTATCCCAAAGCGCTTCGCATCTTCGTATAGCACAGGCATTGTCGCAATCGTCACATCCGCCTTATTCGCTTTGTGAAAATCTAACATCACCTCATAATCCATCTTATATATATGGTCTCCTGATAAAATCAAAACATACTCAGGATTATAACTTTCCATATAGTCTATGTTTTGAAAAATAGCATTGGCTGTTCCCGTATACCATTGGCTGTTACCACTTTTCTCGTATGGCGGTAACACTGTCACCCCTCCGACATTACGATCCAAATCCCATGGAATCCCAATGCCAATATGACCATTCAGCCTAAGTGGTTGATACTGAGTCAAAACCCCCACGGTATCTACCCCGGAATTAATACAATTACTTAATGGAAAATCAATAATTCGATACTTTCCGCCGAATGCTACTGCTGGTTTCGCCACTTTGTCTGTCAGAACGCCTAAACGACTTCCTTGCCCTCCAGCCAACAACATGGCAATCATCTCTTTTCTTATCATGCCGTCACCTCTTGTCATAATCTCCCTCGCTAGCCAAAAACTAAGTACGATTATTCGCTTTCGTCTAAACGAGTAAATGATAGGACGATGTCCTATAGTAGTATTAATATACACCTGCATTTCTATATATATAATACAAAATTATAGCACACTTTACTACTTTAGTGAACATCTTTTACAAATTTTACCTTTAATTCATTAAATTTTTATAGAAATTAACCTAAATTTATTCTTTTTACTAATTAATTCACCTTCCTCCTTGTCGTTTTTGTCCCTGTTTAGAAAAGAACTCTTTTCATTTATTCAGACACAAGGTATACTATTAAATAGATTAAAATTAAGGAGTATTCCATATGTATAATATAGACTTTGCCAAGCCTGCACATATCCATTTTATTGGGATTGGCGGAATTAGTATGAGTGGGCTAGCAGAAATCCTTTTAAACAAAGGCTTTACTATTTCTGGTTCTGATTCAAAAGAAAGCGCGCTCACTAAGAAGCTTGAAAACCTAGGTGCACATATCACTTACGCTCAAGTTGCAGCTAATATTAATGATAATATCGATGCTGTTGTATATACTGCAGCGATAAGTTCTGACAATGCTGAACTTAATTGTGTCTTCGCGAAAAACATTCCCGCACTAACACGTGCTGAACTCTTAGGACAAATCATGAGGAATTACGATACCCCAATTGCTGTATCTGGCACTCATGGCAAGACCACAACAACCTCTATGATTTCGCATGTTCTCATCGCTGGCGACTTAGACCCGACCATCTCTGTGGGTGGTATCTTGCCAGCTATTAATGGTAATATCAAAGTTGGCAAATCCGCAAATTTCATTACTGAAGCTTGTGAGTACACCAATAGTTTCCTTGAATTTCATCCAAAGATTAGCATTATCTTGAATATTGATGCTGACCATCTTGACTTTTTCAAGGACCTTGATGATATTCGCAACTCTTTTCGACTATTTGCCCAGCGACTACCACTTGATGGTACTCTAATCATCAATGGTGATATTCCTAATTACACTGAGATTGTCGATGGTTTGCCATGTGAAGTAATAACTTACGCTCTTGATAATTCTGGTGATTACACTGCCAATAATATCGCTTTTGATGAAAAAGGTCTGCCTACCTTCGACTGCATTAGCAAAGGACTACTTGTCGGAACTTTCTCATTAAATGTTCCTGGGCTTCATAATATCTCCAACGCCCTATCAGCAATTGCCCTTGGTCGAAAGCTTGAGCTTAGTATCGAGACGATTCAACAAGGCTTCTTAAATTTCATTGGAACCGACCGCCGTTTTCAATACAAAGGCGAAATTGCTGGTGTTACGATTATTGATGACTATGCTCACCATCCAACTGAGATTACGGCAACCTTGACCTCTGCTAGGAATTATCCGCACGAGACTATTTGGTGTGTCTTCCAGCCACATACATATACTAGAACCCATGCCTTACTGGCTGATTTCGCCAAAGCTTTAACACTCGCTGATAAGGTTATTCTTTGTGATATCTATGCCGCACGTGAGCGAAACACCATCGGCATCACTTCCGAGGTTCTCAAGGAACGAATCGAAGAACTGGGGACTGACTGTTATTATTTCCCATCATTTGATGAAATCGAGAATTTTTTACTAGAAAATTGTATCCACGGCGATTTGTTGATAACTATGGGCGCTGGAGACGTTGTGAAAATAGGCGAACACCTCCTCGGTGAGTAACTTATCCACATAATCCACATTTTTATTCACATCCTTGTGAAAATGAAGTGTGGATTTTTTTGTGCATAACTATTCACCTCTTTTTCGTGCTATAATTGCATCCGCTTTACTAATCCACAATATCCACATTTTCCACATTTTGTACTTTATTTTCATTATGTTAACCTATCCTCAAAATGCCTATTCTCTTTCTTCTTTGTCTATGCTATACTGGGGCTTGAGTTAATCCAAATACAAAAGGAGCGGTGGTATTTTTATGAGTTTATTACACATCCAGAATAATATTTCCAATAATTTCACTTTAATATCTAACTGCTTTCTTGATTTCTATATGCCAGAGGCGAATGGCGAATTTGTCAAAATCTATTTATATCTTCTCCGCCTAATCAATGGTGAAGGGTCAATCCCTTCATTACACTTAATTGCCGATACCTTAAACTGTACCGAAAAGGACATCGAAAGAGCATTGAAATTTTGGTGTAAAAAGGAGCTTCTGGCTCTTGATTTTGATGATAAAAAGCATATCACAAAGATTACTTTCCTTGATTTTAGTCGTAGTGATACACCAACCACTCTGCCAACAAGCATTCCTACCACTAAGCCTGAAAAGACCACGAAAAGCACTTCCCTTACCCTTGACCGCATTAAGGAGCTTAAGAGCAACGAAGATATCATTCAGCTACTTTTTATTGCGGAGCAATACCTCGGGAAAACGCTTTCTCCTACGGAGACTTCACGGTTCTTATATTTCTACGAGGAATTACATTTCTCACCTGATTTGATTGAATATTTAATCGAGTACTGTGTTTCCAAGGGTAGCAAAAGTATTCGCTATATCGAGAAGGTTGCCCTTGCTTGGCACGAAGAAGGCATTACTACTGTCACAGCCGCTAAAGAGAACTCTAACACTTACAACAAGAATTATTTCTCCATCTTAAAAGCTTTAGGTGTTAGTAATCGCAACCCTGTCGATAGTGAAATGACCATGATGAATCGCTGGCTTAATGACCTTTGTCTCCCTTTGGATATCATCTTAGAGGCTTGCAATCGAACTATCGCCACTACTGGCAAGACTAGCTTTCCTTATGCTGATAGTATCCTAACATCATGGCATAACGAGAAGGTTCACACCCTTGCTGATGTCGCTAATCTTGATAAGCTACATCAGACCACCAAGCCAAGTGCTCCTAAAGCCACTAACAAGGCCAAGACCCCTAATAAGTTTAATAATTTCACTCAACGAATCTATAATTTTGATGATTTGGAAAAGCAATTATTGCAAAAACAGCTACAAAAGAGCAAAGTAAAGGAGTAAGCTTGTGACCTTGCAAAACCCCCAATACGACGAGATTATGCGCAATTATAATCGCCGTCAGCTGAACCACAAAAACAATTTAGATGAACATATCACAATTGCCTATAAAAAGATTCCTCGGCTTGAGGAAATCGACCAAGAAATAGCTTCGCTTAGTATTCAAAAAGCGAGATATCTTCTCGGTGAGAATGTTTCTGACTTGAATCTTAACGATATCATTGAATCGCTTAGCGAAGAACGAATCGCCTTGCTTTCAATGCATGGCTTCGCTAAGGATTATTTGCAGATGCACTATGACTGCCCGCAATGCAAGGACACCGGTTACATTGATGGTGATAAATGTAGTTGTTTCAAGCGAGCTGCCATTGAACTCTTATATGACCAATCCAATATCAAGGATATCCTTAAGCAGACGGATTTCGCTTCATTTTCGCTTGATTACTATGCTAGCGAACCCAAAGACCTAAGTTCTCGCGACTTGGCAGCTGTTGCTTTTAACAGTGCTAAAGCTTTCGTTGATGACTTTAGGACATCTTTTGACAATCTTTTCTTATACGGCGATACTGGCGTGGGCAAGACCTTTCTTTCTCATTGTATCGCTCGCCAACTACTCGACCGCGGACTTTGTGTGATTTATTTCTCGGCATTTGATTTATTTAAACGGTTGGCTAAGGGAACTTTTTCGCATAATATCGAAGATGCTAAGCAAAACGAGCCCATCTTCGATTGTGACCTTTTGATTATTGATGATTTGGGCACCGAATTAACCAATAGCTTTGTAACATCTTCATTATTCTTATGTATCAACGAGCGGTTAATGCGCCGCAAGCCAACTATTATTTCAACAAACTTAGCTTTAGAAGATTTTTCTGAAATTTATTCTGAACGAATTTTTTCACGCATCTCAAGTAACTACACCATGTTAAAAATGATTGGTGATGACATACGCATACAACAAAAATTATCAGGAGGTAATCAGTAATGGCAAGCACAGATGAGCATACTTTCGAAACCCTTCCAACGGGTCGCTTAGGAATTATCGCCCTAAATAGTAGCGAGAATATCGGTAAAAAGGTCGATAAATTTCTGGTTAGTTGGCGAAACGCACGAGAATACGAGCACAAAGGGGCGATTACTTCGGTTGGTTATGAAAGAGACTCCTACTTAATCGATTCTTCAGTTCCACGTTTTGGTTCTGGCGAAGCTAAGGGGATTATCAAAGAATCAGTTCGTGGTGATGATCTTTATCTGCTGGTTGACATCTGTAACTACAGTCTCACATACTCACTTCGGGGGAAAAGCAATCACATGTCACCCGATGATCACTTTCAAGATTTAAAACGAATTATCGCTGCGGTTGGCGGTAAAGCTCGTCGTATCAATGTCATTATGCCCTATCTCTATGAAAGTCGTCAGAATAATCGTTCTGGTCGTGAATCATTGGATTGTGCCAATGCCCTACAAGAGTTAACCAATATGGGGGTGGATAATATCATCACTTTCGATGCTCATGATGCCCGTGTTCAAAACGCTATTCCGCTAAGTGGTTTCGAGACAATCCAACCAGCTTATCAATTTATTAAAGCGATGCTTCGCACTGACCCCGATATGAAGATAGACAGTGACCATTTAATGGTTATCAGTCCTGATGAAGGCGGGATGGGACGTGCTATATATCTCGCTAATAGCTTTGGCGTTGACATGGGAATGTTCTACAAGCGCCGTGATTATTCTACTATTGTTAATGGCCGTAACCCTGTTGTTGCCCATGAATTTTTAGGTGCTGATGTCGCTGGCAAGACAGTTGTTATCGTTGATGATATGATTTCTTCTGGTGACAGTGTCCTTGATGTGGCTCGCCAATTAAAGATGCGTAATGCTAAAAAGATTATCATTTGTTCAACCTTTGGACTTTTCACAAATGGTATCAATAAATTTGACAAAGCCTATGAAGAAGGCCTCTTCGACCACATCATTACTACTAACCTTATTTATCAGGAACCAGCCTTATTGGAGCGTCCTTATTATGTTAGTTGTGACTTAAGTAAATTTATCGCTTTTATCATTGATCATCTTAATCATGATGTTTCGATTAGTGATTTGCTTGACCCCGACGAACGTATCCAAAAGCTTATTAGAAAGCATATTGAAGCTCAAGAAAAATAAGGTCTTTCGATAAAGCTATGCCTTGTTACTTTATTACAGCTGATTGTCATATAGTGTTTATATAAGACAGTAAACACTATATGAGCTTTCATCTGATATAAACCTCACATGATTTCCTCACAGCTTAATCTTATTAATATTCAACTTAAGATAATCCGCTACCTCCCCTTCGCGAGTACTACAAGTAAAAATAATTACCTGCTTTTTATTTCGCGCCAGCCACTCAAGCACGGCAGCGAGACGGTCTTCATCATACATCGCAAAAACATCATCCAATAAAACCGGCATATCCTCACCACAAAAGAGCTCTGCGGCAGCCATCCTAAGAGCGAAATACACTTGCTCGATAGTCCCTTTACTAAGCGTCCATAGCGGAATATATTTCTCAGTATTATATAGGGCAATTTCATGATTATCTGCTAGCACTACACGGTCATAACGCCCCTTGGTAATATCCTTTAAGATATCTGAGATACGCTTGTGAAATTCTTTTTCCATTCGTTTAGTCTTGTTTGCCGATATCTCACCAATACTATCTATCGCCAATTGTAAGGCGGCTATCTCACCTTTAAGACCTTCACCTTCCTTACCACAAGTACTATACTCCCAGTAGTCCATTTGACAATTATCCAATTGGATTTTCTTTTCTTCGTACATCTCGGCTAACTGCTCACGCTTCCAAATCAATTCTTTTAGCGCTTCTGCTACTATCATCTGTACATCTACCTGACTTATCACTTGCTCGTACTCTAGTGCTGTTTGGTCCACCTTTACATCTTTTCGTATCTCAACCATCTGTCGATATCTCATTAACACAATAGCAAATAGTGCCAAAATCATAACAGCCAGAAACAAGTGCCAACACGCCAATAGCGACATCACCAGCTCCCCTTTCAAGGCTGGTGGCAATATCCCTTCGCATATTTTTAATAATAACGGTATCATCATAAAGAGCATTATTAGTGCTGTAGCTTTTATACATGTATTATTGGACTTTATACATACTGCTTCAACCTCTTCTTTAAACTTCTTATTACTAATCGCTTCTATTATTTGCCATTCCTCTTGCTTTTCAGCTATTTCTTCATCAATGGCTTGCATTTTATCGTTATAAGTTGTTAGTTCATTTTGAAAATATTGCATTTGCATCTGTAATTCTTTTTCGCGAGCATCTTGTTGGACCTTTTCTAATCGTTGTTGCCCTTCATACTCCTTCTTTTGCTTTTTTAATGAAGCGAAAGCACTTTGAAGGTCTAACTCCCAGTCACCACTGCCCTCATAATTAGTCATATAATTGCGAAGCTCCTGATAAAGACTTTCATCTGTTCGACTCTTCATTTGGCCAATTGAGATAGTATTATCAAATACCGTCTCACTAACATCGCCTAAGAGAACTTCCATATCGCCATCTTCTACCGATAGCCGTTCGCCATCTGTTTCGCAAATAAATTCTTCTTTGATGTCGTTCTTGTAGAAATTACGTGTAATACGAAAGTCTTTACCACCACTTTCAAAGCTTAAGCTTCCTGCATAGTAGCTGCTATTCTCCCACGGCTCATACCTGGTATACAAGTCATTGCGTGCCGCTCGCCCCCGTTGTCTGGTGATACCATAGAACATCCCTTTAATGAATTCATGTAGTGTTGTCTTGCCACTTTCATTTGCCCCATAAATTAAATTGATGCCTTCATCAAATGTTATTTCGCAATCATTTAATTTTCCAAAGTTATGCACCTTTACTCGTTTTAATTTCATCTTTATGATTCCTTCTTTGCCTCTAAAAGGGCATTTAACCCATAGTAAAAAGCTTTCTTTTCTATTGCTTTATCTTTATTTGCAAAACATTCTATATAATCACCAATCAGGCTACCTTTATGCTGTCTTAACAATCGCTCAATATCTATATCTGGCTTCGTTTCATCAATTACTTTAACAATATTTCCTAACGCCATTATTCGCTGACTAGAAAATAAAATTTCACCATTGCGATATCCCAAAAGCTTTATCGTAAAAAGATTATGGCCCCCGGCTTCCATCATCAATGTCGTTACCCTCGTCTCCAGCTCAAACTGCGTCATCTGCGAATCAACTTTAATTTCTATGGGAATATACGAACGGCTTGCAGCTTCTACAAATTCCGTCTTAACGCCACTTTCGCTAATCTCGCCTTTAATATAGCCATGAGCCCCAATATCATTGCGATCAAGGGGCTCTAATGCTCCGCAAAAAGCTATTTTATTCTTGGCGATAAGTTGTGGCTTATGGATATGTCCTAATGCAATATAATCAAATTCACTGTTTAAAAGCTCTGTCTTATCAAATGGTATATGGCTCTCATCACCACCATGAAGTAATAAAATATGTTTGCCTGCTTGATGGTTATGCCGAACCTCTACCCCTCTTTTTCGGGGGATTTCACGGCTATGGTAGCTCAATCCATATACCCAAGTATCAATTTGCAAAAAGTATTCCGCTTGCCATTCATCGCCCCACAGACCACAGACATTACTGCCCCATGCGAATTTCTGATACTGAGAATTTGGTTTAATATAATCATGATTGCCCGCGATTAAAACTACTTGAGTATTAGGAATTGTTGAAAATAGATAATTTATTTCTTTTAACTCACGCACTAGTGGCTGGCGGTGAAAAAAATCCCCCGCAATTAGCAATAAGTCAATCTTCTCTTGTTTAATCGTCTCAATTAATGCTTTGAAACTATCCCATATTTCTTTCTTGCGTTCTTCATTCCATGAAAAACCAATATCGGGGCTTGCTCCTAAATGAACATCTCCTGTATGAATAAATTTCATTTGGCTACCTCTTAAAAAAGACAGGCAAATCACTTTAGACCATTAGTCAAATAGTTAATTGCCCGTCTCATCTTTTATCTTGGTTTATAAATCTGGTACATCTGGTCTTCTTCTATCGTATACATCCTCTACATCAAATAAGTCGTTGGTTCTACGACTTGCTATATCAGGATTAATTAAGTCTTGATATAGACGATATCCGTCTAAGTTACGACGTCCTTGTCTAACGTAATTATCTCGTATCTGCAAGAAATATTGTGCCGAGTCCACATTACAGAAGAAATTAAAACCATTATCCTTTAAATATTTAAACTTAGGGTCTTCGGCATCATAGTCACGCCAATCATTAAGGTCTGCACCATGGGCGAAGATAATCGTATCAGTCTCACCGACTATTGGCACTACATTTTCTTTGAAGCGTTGGGTATCTTGTTGCAATTGTTCCATTGGGATATTGGCAATATTGCGATGTCCCCAGGTATGACTTGCAAATTCCCAACCATTTTCTTTCATTGCATCAGCAAGCTTTGTTGCCATCGCCCGGTCTTCTTCAATATTAAAGTTCGGGTTAGCATCTAACCACGCTTGCTGGTCTTTACTTATTCGCGAGGCTTCGCGTGTTGCATATACTTCATCGGTACGATAGCCTAACACCCCATTATATCCCGTTAGGGCAACCATCCCCTTAGCTCCACGATAAGATGCATCTGGATGGTCTTTAACGAATTGATCAAGCAATGGTACATAGTCATAGTCTCCCACTACAACCGTTCCATCCGCTTCGATATATTCATTTTTCACTTCACCATTTTCATCAAAAACTAACCTCGTTGCGATTCCACGATTATTATAACTATGGTAGTAACTCAAATCATCCATTGACATAACAAAGGCTTTCTTACCTGGTGGTAACATTATCTGTGCTGGCGTAAAGTGAACTGTACCATCTTCAGCAACTGTTTCGTTAACCAAGTCTCTTAAACGAACCATTACATAGCCACGATTATACATCTCTTCGGTAATCCGATTAAACTCATCAACCGTTGTCATCCACTGACTAAATCCAGCGGCTGCCTTATCTCCTCCGCCGAATCCTTTCTCTGTATCTACTACCAAAGAATGATAGAAAATATGAGTCACTTCGTTTGGGTTAACCGCTACGCAACTAGCTTTTGTTTGTTCATATTCAGTCTTCTTAGATTGAATTGCTGGGTCAACATCAGCATTCTCAATCTCTTCAAGTGTCGCAATTGCCGCATCATAATCATATTGCATCGCCTGTAATTCTGCTTTTGCCAATAAGTCCTCACGGCTACCTGCTAATACCTCACCAGCATCTGCTTCAACCGCCGTCTCTGGTGGCGCTGGCTCCTGCTCTTCTGGTGGTGTTACTGCCACTGGCGTTGGTGGTGTTACTTCTCGTTCCTTGTTCATTTGTCTAGCCAGAACCAAAATGGCTCCTCCTAATACTAGTAATAAAATGACTAATATTATTGATTTTAGAAATATCCGTCTATTCGCATTCTGGTATCTCGTTGTTCTTCTTGCCATTACAAACCCCTTTCAACCCTTTTTTCCTAAATATAACTATATGATAATTCTTTGTTTTTTTCAAGTCTTCGACTTTCTTTTATCTTATTGCCGACGCTGTCTTGAGCTTTCATATGTCAAAATTGTCGCCGCAATGGCTACATTTAAGGACTCTATTTTACCCGCCATTGGTATCTTAATCAACTTATTCGCCCTTTCAGTAAGAGCTTCGCTTAGCCCATTACCTTCATTACCCAACAAAAAGGCGCTACCTTTGGTATAATCCTCTTGGTCATATATCTTTTCGCCTGCCAAATGAGCGGCATAAGTCGTTATCTTTTTTGCTTTTAGTTGTTCTATAATAACCTGCATCTTCGTTGTATATATAAAGGGCACTCGATAAATCGACCCCATTGTTCCTCTAATCGTCTTAGGGTTATAGATATCTACACAGTTTTCGCTCATAATAATACCGTCAACTCCAGCGCCTTCTGCTGTCCGAAATATCGTACCGACATTACCGGGGTCTTGCAAATCCTCCAGTATTAACAACAGCGGTTCTCCTTTTCCTAATAAATCCGATAATTGATATTGCAGCTTAGTAACCACACAAAGGACTCCTTGCGGGGTCTTAGTCGCCGACATCTGGGCAAATACTCGCTCATCAACTACCTCATAAGGTAAGCCTTGCAAACTCTTGGCATACTTATCTACAAAAGCCGCCGTTACATATAACTCTTTAATTGATGAATGCGGCAATTCGGCAAACATCTTCGCCCCTTCAACAACATAGGCAGCTTGTTCTTTGCGGGTCTTTGCATACTTTTGCAGTGCTTGCACATTTTTTATTTTGGTATTGCTTTTACTTGTAATCATTGCTATTCTCCACTTAAATATTTCCTAGGATGTAATTCTCTATTAACTAAAAAGGGAATTGCTCTTGTCGCAATACCCCTTTAATAATTATTTCTCATAATGTGCTGATAATGATTCGGCTACCTCGTATTGGTATTCAGGTATTTCTTTCTTCATCTTAAGTGCTTCTTGGATATCGAAATCCTTGTACTCGCCATCCTTATAAGCTACCACTCGCTTAGTCTTTCCCTCTACCAATAAGTCCACCGCATACGCACCCATAATTGAAGCATATACTCGGTCTTTACAAGTTGGGCTACCTCCACGTTGCATATGTCCTAGAATCGTCGCTCTGGTATCAATCCCCGTCGCTGCTTCAATTCGCTTAGCCATACTAGTCGAGTGTCCAATCCCTTCAGCATTAATAATAATATGATGATTCTTGCCTCTTTTTCGATTCGCAATAATATTATCAACTAACAACTGTTCGTCATAATTATATTTCTCAGGTATTAAAATATCCTCAGCACCATTGGCAATTCCACACCAAAGGGCAATATATCCAGCGTTTCTTCCCATAACTTCAATGATACTACAGCGCTCATGTGAAGTCGATGTATCACGTACTTTATCAATCGCTTCCATTGCCGTATTAACTGCTGTATCAAAGCCTATCGTATAATCAGTACAGTCAATATCAAGGTCAATACTGCCTGGAACACCAATAACATTTAGCCCTAGCTTAGCAAGTTCTTGTGCCCCTTTAAATGAACCATCACCACCAATAACAATCAAGCCATCAATACCATGCTTTTTACATTCTTTGATTGCCTTTTTCTGACCTTCTACCTCTCTCATCTCTGGACAACGCGCAGTATAAAGAATCGTTCCGCCTCGTTCAATGGTGTCCGATACATCTTTGGCTTCTAGGTCAATGATTTCGCCATTAATTAGACCATCATAGCCCTTTAGAACACCTTTTATCTTGCATCCTTTTGCCATCCCGCGTCTTACTACAGCACGGATTGCTGCGTTCATTCCTGGTGCATCGCCACCACTAGTCAAAACAGCAATAGTTTCAACTTTCTTATTAGCTGCCATATTTTGTCCCTCCTGTCTTATTTATATTACCATAGTTACTGGCAAAACTCTAGACCTTTGATTGATTATCAGATGCCCTTTTCGACGACTTTAACATTTCCTTCACCATACTTTTCTTGCAGCTTCAAGACTAATTCTTGGTTGATTTTGACACTTCTACTTGGTGGCAATAACTTCTTAGCTTTCTCTGCTCGAATGTAGATAATAACTTGGTCTTTGCCATCCGAATCACTCAAATTAGTATACAGGTCTGCTATTCTTTGTTCGTATTCTTCATGATTCGCAAACTGAATCCACAATTGTTTTGGTGAATCTTCAAAACGAGTTATCTTTTCACAAATCAACTTACTTGGCTTGTCTTCCTCAATCGACACTCGTCCTCTGATAAAGACTTTCGAATCTAATTCCATCAAGCTGGCATTCTCCTCGTAATCACGAGGAAAAACTACTACTTCAACAGTTCCGACTAAATCCTCTAGGGTCAGAAAAGCCATCGTCTTATTATTTCTTGTATACTTTATTGACTTGTCAGTAATCATCCCACCGATAATTTGTTTGGAATTATCACCAACCTTTGGTTTATTAAGTTCATCGTCAGGCAAAAAGTCCGTCGTTACTGCCGAGATATTCTTGCGCCACTGTTCTTCATATTCTTCCAGCGGATGCCCACTGATATAAATGCCGACTACTTCCTTCTCGAAGGATAATAGCTGTTCTTTTTCGAATTCTTCGATGGCGGGTAATGCTATTTCATAGGTCTTCTTTTCTTCTTCGCCCATCATGTCAAATAGACTCATCTGCCCAGACATTGACGCCTTCTTTTCTTGGGTCACAGCTTCTAATATTTGGGCATAAACTTGCATAAGTTGACGCCTATTACCACCTAAGCCATCAAAAGCTCCTGCTTTAATGAAATTCTCTAATGTTCGTTTATTGACTTCCTTGCCAGTTAATCGTTCAATGAAATCCTTAAGTGACGTATATGGTCCATTTTGCCTACGCTCTTCAACAACCGCTTCTTGGACTGGTCGCCCAATGCCTTTGACTGCTGATAATCCGTAACGAATATTATTATTTTCAACCGAAAAGTTCCCTTCACTAAGGTTAATACTCGGTGGCAGAATCTCTATCCCCATATGGCGACAAGTCACACTATATTCAGATACCTTACTAGCGTTATCGATACAAGAAGTCATCAATGCTGCCATAAATTCTACAGGATAGTAAGCCTTTAGATAAGCGGTCTGATAGGATACTACCGCATATGCGGCAGCATGTGATTTGTTAAAGGCATACTTAGCAAAATCGGTCATTTCATCGTAAATTTGATTAGCAACACTTTCAGAAATTCCATTTTTTATGCAACCTGAAATGTTCTCTGCTTCATCCCCATAGACAAAGGTCTGTCGCTCTTTTGCCATTACACTGGCTTTCTTCTTAGACATTGCTCTTCTAAGCAAATCGCTTCGCCCTAAGGTGTATCCCCCCAAATCTCGCACAATCTGCATAACCTGTTCTTGGTAAACAATACAGCCATAGGTTGGTTCTAAGATTGTTTCTAGCTGCGGACAGGTATATGTTATTGACTCCGGATTATTCTTCCCTCTAATATAGCGGGGGATAAAGTCCATCGGTCCTGGTCGATATAGTGAAATACCAGCGATAATATCTTCCAGACTTTGTGGCTTTAGCTCCTTCATAAAGCTACTCATCCCCGCGCTTTCTAGCTGGAAGACGCCTTCAGTCTTAGCTTCACCAATCATTTCTAGAACCTTCTTGTCATTGTAATCAATATTCTCCATATCAATTACTATGCCCCTACTATCGGTGATTAACTGAACTGCCTTTTGAATAACGGTTAGAGTTCTAAGACCTAGAAAATCCATCTTCAAAAGTCCCAATTCTTCTAATGTTGTCATCGTAAACTGGGTCGTAATCGAACCATCTGATGCTCTTGAAAGAGGCACATATTCATCGGCAGCGTTTTGACAAATTATTACTCCAGCGGCATGCATTGAAGCATGACGTGGCAACCCTTCTAGACGCTTAGCCATATCAATCAAACTTTTAGTATCGGGATTCTCTTCGTATAAATTCTTAAATTCACGATTAATCTCAAGTGCTTTATTAATCGTAATATTTAGTTCATTAGGAATCATTTTAGCAATTCCATCAACTTGGGCATACGGCATGTTAAGTGCTCGTCCAACGTCTCTAATTACTCCACGAGCTGCCATTGTACCAAAGGTAATAATCTGAACTACTCGATCTTTGCCGTATTTCTCCACAACATAGTCAATAACCTCTTGGCGTCTTTCGAAACAAAAGTCAATATCAATATCGGGCATCGAAACCCGCTCTGGATTCAAGAAACGCTCAAACAGTAACTGGTATTTCAAAGGGTCAAGCTTGGTAATCCCCAAGGTATAAGAAACAATACTGCCCGCTGCACTACCACGTCCAGGTCCAACAATGATACCTTGTTCTTCTGCATATTTGATGAAATCCCAAGTAATCAAAAAGTAGTCAACAAAGCCCATCTCTTTGATTGTCTTAAGCTCAAAATCAAGGCGGTCTTTAATTTCTTTCGTAATATTCGCATAACGCTTTGCTAATCCTTCATAACAAAGCTTATTGAGATATGCCCAAGCATCATAGCCTTCTGGTACATCATAATGTGGCAACTTCGTTACACCGAATTCAATTTCAACATTACATCTTTCGGATATCTTATATGTATTCGCCAGTGCTTGTGGGGCATAGGGAAATAATTCGCTCATCTCCTCGGCACTTTTGACGTAGTACTGTCCGCCATCGTAACGCATACGACCTTCATCATCAATCTTCTTGTTTGTTTGGATACATAAAAGAACATCATGTGATGCCTCGTCTTCTTTGTATGTATAATGAATATCATTGGTACAAACTAATTCAATTCCCGTCTCTTCGCTCATCCGCACCAATTGCTGATTCACTAATTGTTGTTCGGAAATACCATGGTCTTGCAGCTCTAGAAAATAATTACCTTTACCAAATATCCGCTCATACTTTAGGGCACTTTTCTTGGCTTCTTCATAGAGACCCTTTTGAATATTACGTGCCACTTCACCTGCTAGACAGGCACTAATTGCGATAATTCCTTCGTGATATTCTTCTAAGACCTCCATATCTACACGTGGTTTATAATAGAATCCTTCGGTAAATCCTTTCGAAACAATTTTCATTAGGTTACTGTAACCTACATTATTCTCCGCTAATAAAACCAAGTGATAATATCGATCCTCACCACCTGTCAGTTCCTTGTCGAAACGCGAATTAGGAGCAACATAAATCTCACAGCCCATAATTGGTTTAATCCCTGCTGCCTTCGCCTCGCGATAAAAGTCAATACAACCAAACATTACGCCATGGTCAGTAATTGCCGCCGCGTCCATTCCTAATTCTTTGACCCGCGAAACATATTCTTTTATTTTGTTTGAACCGTCCAACAAACTATATTCCGTATGGACATGTAAATGTGTGAATTTCAACTTTCCACCTCTTGTTTCGATTCTATTTTAGGATTAGGCTGTCAAAAGGTCTCTTGACACCGATACCTACGGCTTGTTACTTCCTTTATGATATCATTTTAGATATATTTTGCCACTTCTAAATTCGACTTTGCCTTCTTTTAAGAGTCTGCCAACAGCTCTTTTAAAAGCATTTTTACTAAGACCAAAATGTTCTTTAATAAGCTCTGGTGGAGCTTTATCATCAAATGGCAAGACGCCATTTAACTCTCGTAATTCTTTAATAATGGTCACTCCATCTTCATTCATCTGGTCTTGTACTTTCTTGCGTGTACTTAAGTTTAGCTTGCCATCTTCTCTAACGCTTGTTACACGAAATTCCAGCATCTCGCCAATCCGATATTGTTCTTGGGCCTCTTGCCTTGGAATCAGCGCTGAATACTCATTATCCACGGCGACAAATACCCCGAAGCGTTCACTTTCTTCATAGACACTTCCCACTACTTGGTCACCAATAATATAGGGTGAATTAGTTTTGAGGTAATGGTATACTTTCATCGTCGCACACAATCGTTCACTCTTATCGATATAAAGTGCCACAAGACAGCTATCACCGACTTTCACCTTTTTGGTTTGCTCACGAAAAGGCAAAAGCAAATCCTTTTCTAGTCCCCAGTTTAGAAATGCCCCTATCTGACCAGTCTCCACTACTTCAAGTACTGCTACCTGACCCACCTGAATCAGCGGTTCACTAGTCGTTGCAATCAATCTATCAGAAGAGTCTTTATAGATAAAAACTGCTATTTCATCATCAATCGCACTTCCGTCTGGGACTTGCTTTTTGGGTAATAAGACCCGCTCATCTTCGCTGGCATCTATCGATTCGCCAACATATACCCCAAAATCGACCTTTTTTACTATCTTTAATTTCTGTTTAACACCTAATCTAATCATATTTTCTCTTTTCTTTTTAATAATGAAAGCTTGCACTTAAGCTTCGCTAAATTCTATCACGGCATAAGGCTCTTTGGCTTCATCACACAGCACCACCGTTATCTGCTTATCAAGCTTATTAACTAGTGGAATAATTGTACTGCCAAGCTTGGCTTGATTCTTATATTCGACCCGCATTTGTCTCACGGTAAAGTCAGCTGGCAGATATTCATTAGCCATCGCAATATATTTGCCGTTATTGACATGATGATATATGTCTATTTGTCCTTGCTGTACCTTAAAAGATTCTCTCTCTTCGCTTTCCTTCGGAATATTAACCTTTCTTGGCGCATAGTCCATCGCTAACCTTGCTTCTATACTATAGCCATTAGCTTCTGCGGTATCAATCTTCACTGGTTTACCCGTCTGGGTGTCTAAGTATACCCAAATAGAATTGGCATATGCTAATTGCTCACCACTAACTGTCTCTAAAACGAAATTACGGTACCCATAAAAGCCTTTAAAGTCATATGGCCAGGTCACAATCTTAACCTCTTCACCAACTACTGGGCGACGAATGATGTCTATTTGCCAGCTGGATAATATCCACACACGGTCTTTTTCTTGCAGCTTCGCCACCCCCATCTCAAGCTGTTCAGAATGAAATGTACTGCAATCTTGAAAATAATTAACGATGTTTTGAATAGTTAATTGCCCATCTTCGCCGGTCTCACTAAAGCGAATACGACTATCGAATGAATAACTCATCTTTCCACCTCTTTTTATCTGTTAAAAATGGTCTTAGGCTTGCACCTAAGACCAACATAACTGGGCTACAAGGATTCGAACCTTGAGATGACGGAGTCAGAGTCCGTTGCCTTACCATTTGGCGATAGCCCATCAATAACATCATTTATTATAGACGATTTAAGCACTTTTTTCAAGTTTCTTTTGATTTACTTTGTGACTCTTCGATGCTATACTATTTTCATATATTTTTCTGAGAATTTAACAGAAGAGAATGGGAGTACTACTTATGAGAGCACTTAATCTAACTTTGCTAACAGACCTATATGAGTTAACTATGATGCAAGGGTATTTCAAGAACCCGACCAAGCAGGTGGTTGTTTTTGATGCCTTTTATCGTCGCAATCCTTTTAACGGTGGCTATGCTATTATGGCTGGTCTCCAACAAGTAATTGAATATATTCGTGATTTGCATTTTTCCCCTGATGATATTGAGTACCTAAAAAGCTTAAATATCTTTGAAGGGGATTTTTTGGAGTATTTACGTGGTTTTCATTTTACTGGTGACATCTATGCCATCCCCGAAGGAACGGTTATCTTCCCTCACGAGCCACTTATCAAAGTAATTGCCCCGATTATGGAAGCGCAATTAATCGAGACCGCCATCCTTAACATTATTAATCACCAAAGTCTCATTGCCACTAAGGCAACTCGTGTTGTCTACGCCGCGCAAGGCGATGGTGTCTTGGAGTTTGGCCTAAGACGAGCACAAAGTCCAGATGCTGGTATCTACGGCGCACGGGCGGCGATGATTGCTGGTTGTGTTGGAACCTCTAATGTGCTGGCTGGCCAGATGTTTGACATTCCCGTGCGCGGAACTCACGCCCATAGTTGGATTATGAGCTTTGAGAATGAATATACCGCCTTTAAGACATATGCCAATATTTATCCCACCTCTGCCATTCTCTTAGTTGATACTTATGATGTTCTCGATTCAGGCGTGCCAAACGCTATCCGTGTCTTTAAGGAGATGAAGGAACAATACCCTGACTTTAAGGGATATGGTATCCGTATCGATAGTGGTGACTTAGCTTATCTATCTAAGAAAGCTCGCCAGTTACTCGATGCTGCGGGCTTTAAAGAGGCTATTATTTCAGCTTCTAGTGACCTTGACGAATATCTAATTGACAGCTTGAAGGTTCAAGGTGCTACTATTAATTCTTGGGGGGTTGGTACTAATCTGATTACTGCTAATGACTGTCCCGCCTTTGGTGGCGTCTACAAATTAGCCGCTATTAAAGAAGACCAAAACAAAGAGTTTATCCCGAAGATTAAGCTTTCCGAAAATAGTGTAAAGGTTACTAACCCTGGCAACAAAACCATCTATCGCATTTATAATAAAAGCAATGGCAAACTACATGCCGACTTAATCTGTCTTGCTGATGAAACCTTCGATGATAGCCAAGATATGATTATCTTTGACCCAATTGACACTTGGAAGAAGACTAAGCTACAAGGTGGCAAATACACTTTACGCGAACTATTAGTTCCCATCTTCAAAAAAGGTGAGTGTGTTTATACTTCGCCTACCGTTATGGAGATGCGTGATATCTGTAAAAAGGAACAAGAAACACTATGGGATGAGACGAGACGACTTATCAATCCGCAAAAAGTGCATGTTGACCTTTCGCACAAATTATACAAGATTAAAGCCGACTTACTTGAGGAGCTTGGTTCATTATCACTTTAACGGCTTAACTTATAAGGATAATTTGGCTAGCGAAATCATCCTTACGAGATATATTGCCAAAGGCCACTATAAGCTACCGCAAATGCCAAACGACGTACGAAGTCATTTTAACTTCTTACGTCGTTTTATTTTTGTGAAAAAATCATTATTATTCCATTTGCTTGCCTAGAAAGCTAGCGGCAACTTGGGCTATCTTCACCTCTGATTCATCAACCATATTCTTCGTTCCAATTAGGATTACTGCGCCAATAGCATCACCAGCACTAATGATTGGCTGAATAATTACTGACTCCGATGTCTCCTTCTCTGTTTCGATTAAATTGATAATATCCTTCTTGGTGGTGCCAAATATCTTAACTTCACGGTCATTAATAAATTGCTCTAGCTCTTTACTAATCGCTTGTTCATAATATTCTCGCTGTCCGCCTCCGACAGCGGCAACTATTTGATTCTGGTCACAAATACAGACTAAATGTCCTGTCGTTTGCGCCATTACCTCTGCTAACTCTTTTGCATATTTACTTAACTCTTCAATTGGCGAATATTTCTTTAGAAAAATTTCTCCTTCTTGACCAGTGAAAATCTCTAACGGCTCGCCTTCTCGAATACGAAGAGTTCTTCGAATCTCCTTTGGTATAACTACTCTCCCCAGTTCGTCAATTCTACGAACAATTCCTGTCGCTCTCATATTGGCTGCTCCTTTCCTGCTGTTCCCCCTCAGGTGGTATGCCTTTAATATATAAGATTGCTATATCATCAGTATAGAAGTTATTACGCAAAAAGACAATCGGTAAAAGTCACCAAAAATGAGGAGTGCCCCGGAAAGTCCTAACCTTCCGAGGCATTTATTATGAAAAAATTTTATACGCGAACGCTTATTTAATATATCTAGAATACCAGTGCTTTATGAATTTTCTGTGAACACAAAGTAAAGTTATTGTTAAACCATACAATTTTATCTTTTTTGTTCTTTCTTTTTTGTGCATTTACACTATTTGTCCGCTATTTTTCATCTCCCCTAGTTTAACTGAAAAATTGTTTGATTTGACTCCAGGTATCTACGAACCACTGCCCAAGACTAGCGAAGAAGCCTTCAACTTTCTCACTATCAACACTTAAGTCTATCCCCAAATCTTTAAGCTTGTCATAAAGCCCACTAACTTGCTCTTGTAAAGCATCAATATCCAAATCCAAATCAGCAATCTTCGACATCAATGTCGCTATCTCTTGCTTTTCTTCCTCCGACAAGGTAATCTCTAGCTTAGTCGCTGTTTCCTCAATCGTACTCTTAATCTCTTCTGGGTCTGTGATTGCTTCGCCAACAATAACATCTTTGACTGCGCCAATAAGCTGCTCCGCCTTTTCTTGGTCGCCCATACTTTCGCCTAGTTGACTGGTAACTACTAACTCATTGGTCGCTGCTTCAACATTCTCAGGCTTTAGAACTTCACCAGTCATCGTATTATAGGCTTTGATAGTTCCTACTAACGCTGCCGTTCCCGAGATATTAAATGGTCCCGCTACAACTACCTCGGCATCCTTCACACCTGCAGTTACTAGCGCATTTTGGTACATCCCCGTCGTACAATACGAGATATTCTTCGTCGTAACCTTGATTCCGTGACCTGCACCCTTTTCTTCTAGTTTAACCGAAGAAAGTGCTCTACTACCAATAACCGCCGCGCTTAAATAACTCCCTAGGTATTCGTGCTCCTCAGCATTTGTCACCGTTGCCACTTCATAATTATGAAGCTCCTCCTCCGTCACCCCCAAAAGCTCTAATACTGTCTGTCGTTCATTGTCTCTTAAGTCTGCGCCTAGGGCAACATAAGGTTGTTTCGCATCAGCCGACACCGCTACCAAGCCGATTGAACTTAAAGCCATTACGCCGACTAAGACTTTTGCTATTACTCTTTTTATCATTATTAATACCCTCCTTTTGCCCCTCAAGTCAATATTACGTTATTTATCATATCATATCTTTAAGTCCTTTGTGTGAAATAATTACCAAGAGTATTTATTCCATCTTTAGAGCTTTGAAAACAACCAACCATTGTAACTTCTATCTATAATAGTTCCAAATAAAAATTCTCGAATTGCCATTAGCAATGCGAGACAAGGAGCGGGATGACCCGATTCATAGAACATTTTTTATTTATTCACGAAATATTTACAACTAGAACATTTTTTAATCATATTTATTATTTATACTATCTTTATAGAATAATTGTAAATCATATTATTTTATGGATTTTCTTTTTCATATAGTCGATTTGAAATCGACTCTCCTTCCTTTAAAAAAAGTCGCTTCCAAAAGGAGCGACTTTTAATTTGGAGAAAATAGCGGTGTCATTCGATACTATCTGTTAATACATCACTTAATCTAGCAAACTGCTCTAAGGTCAATGCCTCGCCACGAATCGCTGGCACAAATCCACACTTTGCAATTGCTGCTTGAATTGCTTCCTTACTAAACGGTAATGAAGAATCATTATTCAGACCATTTAACAAAGTCTTCCGACGCTGATTAAATGATGCTCTAATCAATGCAAACATTACTTTAACATCCTTAACCGATACTGGTGGTTGTTGGTGTCTCGTCAAACGAATAACCGCACTTCCAACTTTAGGTCTTGGCATAAAACAATTAGGTGGCACATTTGCGACAATATATGGCTTGGCATAGTATTGTACCGCCAAAGATAGGGCACCGTAGTCTTTCGTTCCTGGGCCTACCTGCATTCGCTCGGCGACTTCTTTTTGTACCATTATGGTGATTGATTCAACCGGTACATCCTTTTCAAACAAGCCCATAATTATCGGTGTCGTAATATAGTATGGCAAGTTAGCAACCACTTTGATTGGTCGCCCATTATTATACTGTTCAACAATACTCTTTAAATCCACCTTCAAGATATCTTGATTCAGAATCGAGACATTGTCATAATCTTTAAGCGTATCTTCTAGAATCGGAATTAAGGCACGGTCAATCTCGACCGCCATAACTTGCCTTGCCGCTGCTGCTAAGTACTGTGTCATCGTTCCAATTCCCGGACCAATCTCAATTACGAAATCATCTTTGGTAATCTGTGCCGCGGCAATTATTTTATCCAAAACATGTGTATCAATCAAGAAATTCTGACCAAACTTCTTTTGGAAGGTAAAGTCATATTTTTTTAGTATTTCAATAGTTTCTTTTGGGTTCCCTAAATTTGGAGACTTTATCATTAGTAGAAATCCTTTTCATAGATTAAGGTGCGTCCTTCTTCATCAGTGTTACTAACCGCTAATTTGCGTCCAAACTTCCTTGATACCTTCTGGGTATTAGCCATTGCCTTATCCATAATTTCTTTTACACCATCAATGGTAATGGGGTCTCTTTCACTTTGCTTGCTACCAATCAAATCGTAAAGTGCCAGCACACCCATCTCATCAACCTTGTAGCCATGCTCACGAGCGTATGTTCTCGCAAAGGTTACTAATTCATCATTGGTAAACACTGGAATCGAAATCACTGTTTTGAATTTATTGGCAAACTCTTTGTGGTCCGCTAATAATTTTCGCATATTATCTTTCTCATCTTCAATTACCAGAATCAGACTGTCGGTTCTAAAACCAAGCGCTCTTGATAACTTATCAATTATCTTAGCATCCATCAATCCCGCTTCCTCAATTAACAAGAATCCTCCCGCCATTTTCGAAATAACTTCGGCTGGGTCTTTTTCGTTAAGCTGTGTCGCATTGATTCTAGCTATCTTAGTTGCTTCAATACCTAAATCTTTGCAGACCACTTTAACTATACTTTCAAAAAGCCTTGTCTTACCAGTTCCGCGACTACCCATAATAGCGATATTACCATCATTTGATGTTCTTTCACTTGCATGACTATAGACACCATACAACGCATCTAGTAGTTGCCTATCCATTCCGGGCACTTTTGCAAAATAAGAGAATATGCCTTTTTGGTCATCGGTTAGTTTCTCAGTTCTTTCGCTATTGAGGATTCGCAACTGCTTTTCATTTGCTGTCTCTTCTCTTAGAATTTGTTCTTCTATTGACATATCAGCGGTTAATTCTTCTAGCTTTAGAGCCTCTTCGGGGTTAAATTCTCGTGTCTCGCCGATATCACTAGGTTCTTCTTTTCCTGCTTGAATATCTTCAACCTGAGCTGCAATGGTGCTTGTCGTCTCTGATATTATCTGACCAACATCACCTTCTTCTGATAGCGATTCTTGCGCTGTGTCTACTGGCTCATCAGTTGCTACCACCGCTTCTAACTTGTCACTTATCGCTGGCTCTGGCTCATCACTTATCGCTTCATTTTTTCTAATGATGGCCTTTAACTCTTCTGGCTCTAAGTCCTTAACAACACTATATTCATCAACATTTATTGGTTCATCAACTGTTTCTACTTCTGGCTCTGTGTCATCTACGATATTTTCTTTTGCACGATTAAAGCCTGATAGAACATCACGAAAACTATTCGCTAAGCGTTCTTGCAAATCTTCACTATTTCTACTCACTGTGGCTTCTTCACTGCGCTTTGCTATTGCTTCTTTTGCCACCGTTGTCATTCTTTGCGTTCTTTCTCTAACACTGTCTTCGTCTTCAACCAAATCAGTATCATCACTAGTTACCGCGGCAATATCCCCTGGCAATATTGTCGCCGACACTTGTGTTTCTTTCATTTTCTTATAATTGCTTTGTTGCATTGGCGATAGCTCTTCGTATTTCTTCTTCAATTCCATAGCTTTTAGGACATAGTTTCCTTCACTAAACCACAAAATTAAATCATCACACTCTTCGATACACTTATCTTTTAAACCCATGCGGTCATAGATTTGGGCTAATTCAAATGCCCATCGCTCAGTGTATTCCTTGCTTTTATATTTCTCAAGAATCTCTGCCTGCTCTTCTAACGGTGCTCTTCTTGCTCGATATATCTTGTATTTCAAAAGATATTTAGCGCTATCACCTCGAGCATTCTTGGCATACTCTGTATAATATTCCGCCGCATCATCCATCTGGTCTAGTTTGACACTAATCTCGACTAAACGATACAAGATGGCTTTCCCTACTGTTGAACGATTATATGCCAAAATCAAGATATCTTTGCTTTCCTCGTACAGCTTTCCTGCTTCGTAAATATCCGCTATCATGCATAATGTTCGCAGACTTTTGACACGACGCCAATCAATCGTCTCTGCAATCTCAATAGCCCCTTGAATATCATGCGCTTCAACTAACGCATTAATTTGATCTAACCTAAGATTATATTCCGTTTTATCCAATTTATTCACCCCTGATTTCGCTTAATAATATATAAATATCTATACATTTTCAAGTGTATCATACCGATATATCGTTGTCAAAATAAACCCCTGTTTTTCCCCTATTTTACAACCTTTAGAATGTGATTGACTTTTTAGAAACAAAGAATTATACTATAGCAATAATAATTATCGTTATAAGCTATTCTATAGAGGAAACCAACATATGAAAAATTTAAAATACAGTCGTCAGCGTGAATCCATCAAAAGTTTTCTCGCTAAACGTACCGACCACCCTACCGCTGATACCATTTACGAAGAGCTCCGCAAGGATTTTCCTAACATCAGTCTGGGAACAGTATACCGTAACCTTACTTTACTTGAAGACCTTGGTATTATCATAAAGATAACTTCTAGTTATGGTGCCGACCGCTATGATGGTAACACTCTCCTTCATAATCACTTTACTTGTACTGAGTGCCACCGTGTCATTGACCTTGAGATGGATAATATCGACCATATTAAGAATGTTGCTTCTCAACAATTCTCTGGTCTAATAGAAGGTTATGTTGCTAATTTTTATGGTCGTTGTGATAATTGTTTGTAATTACTATATTGATATAATCTCCAGGAAGAATTTTTTCCTGGATTTTTTATTATTTTATTCTTATTTTTATTTTTTAATTTTAATCTTGACCTCAGTAATACTATATGCTATCATCTATTTTAAGTAATAGTTATTATTATCGTTTTAATCATGAAAGGAGATTTATTATTATGAAAAAATTTGTATGTGGTGTATGTGGTTATGTTCACGAAGGAGCTACTGCTCCTGATGTCTGTCCTATTTGTAAGGCTACTGCTGATAAATTCCAAGAACAATCTGGTGATATGGCTTGGGCTGCTGAGCATGTTGTAGGTATTGCTAAGGGTTCTAGCGAAGATATCATGAATGACTTACGCGCTAACTTTGAAGGCGAATGTTCAGAAGTGGGTATGTATCTTGCCATGTCTCGCGTTGCTCATCGTGAAGGTTATCCAGAGATTGGCCTTTACTGGGAGAAAGCAGCTTTTGAAGAAGCTGAGCATGCTGCTAAGTTTGCTGAATTACTCGGTGAGGTAGTAACTGATAGTACTAAGAAGAATCTTGAAATGCGTGTAGATGCTGAAAATGGTGCTACTGCTGGTAAGTTCGACCTTGCAAAGAGAGCGAAAGCAGCTAACCTTGATGCTATTCATGACACTGTTCACGAGATGGCAAAAGACGAAGCTAGACACGGAAAAGCTTTCAAAGGATTACTTGAGCGTTACTTCTAGAATGGCACAGCTGCTCACGAAGTATTAATTGCTAATATCATAAAAGGAATCATCTAAGAAAAATTATTTTCTCGATGATTCCTTTTATATAGTAGGAAATGCTTTCCTTGTGGTATTATTTTTCCCAAACCATTATCGTCTTACCAATCACTTTATGAATGTCCGTTTCAAAAGCTTTAACCATGTCACTAACTTTTCTAACGGTGATTACCGAACCCACCAAATTCTCCAAATAATCGATTATCTCCGGGCAAGCTTCCCATAGCTTTATCAATCCTTCAAAGTCACTTCGACCGCTACGACTAGTCCCAAACACCCGCAAGCCTTTTTCTAATATCATTCTAGTATTGAGTAATGCCAAATCCTCCGAAACCCCTAAAATTGCAATAGTCCCCTCTGGTTTGAGATAGTCAATAATCTGATTAATCGCCTTTGAAGAAGCGTTGCCACCAACACACTCAAAGGCATGGTCAAGCTGGATATCGGCAGGTATCTGATTAACCAATATTGTCTCATCAGCAAAAGTAAAATCACTTAGCTTATTCTCTTCCATTCCCATAACAACAACTTCACTCTCGGGAAAGCGCTTCTTCAATAATAGGGCTGTAATGTAACCCAAATTCCCATCACCCCAGACACCGATTCGTTCACGTCGTGTGTGTGCTATCTCTTCAAATCTTAATATCGCATGAAAACTAACACTGACAAGCTCGGTAAATGCCGCTACCTTTTTGTTGATATTCGCTGGTAATGACACTAACCTGTCGGCGGCTACTTTGATGTACTCTTGCATGAAGCCATCCATACTACTACCACTAAACTTACTTGAACGCAGATAATTCTCCGCAATAATGTCATCGTCTTTGATTGGCTGGTTAGGAATCATAACCACAGCCTCGCCCCTTGTAAAAGTCCCTGTCGGGTCATATACTACTTCACCAATCCCCTCATGGACTAACGCCATCGGTAACTTCTGTCGTAAAATCTCTTTTGGTCTAAGACCTTGATAATAGCGCTGGTCAGCATTACAAATAGAAAGATACGTCGGCCGTACGATAACATTGCTATCATCCACCGTAATATCTTGAAAAGTTATTTCGAACTGGCGCGGACTTCTTAGCTGGTAAACTGCACTTAGCATTATATCTCTCCTCTAAGAAGCGCCTCCGCCACTTTAATATCATAAGGGTAGGTAATCTTAATATTACTTACTTCACCTTCGACTAAGTGTACGCTTTCTCCTTTTAATACCAATATTTTACAAGCATCTGTTAATATTTCTCGTTCTTCCTTAGTCAAATCATTATACACCTTTTGCAAGCTCTGTGCTTTAAATGTCTGCGGTGTTTGACCTTGATACATCTTGTCTCTTTCTGGAATTTCCGTAATTACTTTATTATCATCACTTCTGACAATTGTATCCGTAGCCGCAATAACGGTATCACAAGCACCATATTCCTTAGCCTTAGCAATATTTTCTTGAATAATTCGATGCGTAACAAATGGTCTAACTGAGTCATGTGTAACGATAATTGTATCTTCATCTACCCCATCATGATTGTCAATAAAATCAATAGCATTCATGATAGTTTCGTTCCTTGTCTTACCGCCTTCAATGACATGAATATTAGTTGCCCCTGGCAAATATTTTTCAATCATATCACTAGTGTGATTCAACCATTGCTTGGGCGAAAGCACAATTATTTTATTGAAGGCATTATTAATCGCAAATTTCTCAATTGTGTGGATAATAATTGGTCGCTTCTCTAATAGCAAAAATTGCTTGGGCTTCTCAACATTCCCCATCCGACTGCCAGTGCCACCAGCTAAAATCACTCCAAAAATATTTTTATCGGCCATTATTTTCTCCATCCTTTTCAAACACATAAGTGCTCTCTCTTTTCTATCGCTTATACCCTTAGTATAGCTTAAAATAAAACACCGAGCAAGAGCTATGTCTTACCTTCATTTCTATTCCATAAAAAGTGGTGTCGAATAATAACGATCACCTGAATCAGGGAATAAAACGACGATTGTTTTGCCGATATTCTTTGGTCTTTCCGCAACCAAAAGAGCTGCTGCTAAAGCTGCTCCTGAGGAAATCCCAACCAATACACCTTCTCTTTTCCCAACTTTTCTTGCCATCTTAAAAGCTTCCTCATTTGATACTGTAATAACTTCATCGTAGATTTCGACATCCAAAATCTTCGGAACAAAGCCAGCCCCAATCCCTTGAATCTTGTGCGGACCTTTTCTTCCTGCCGATAGCATTGGTGAATCCTTCGGCTCGACAGCAATAATCTTTATATTGGGGTTCTGCGCTTTTAAATATTTCCCTACCCCAGTGACAGTTCCACCAGTTCCTACTCCAGCAATAAAGATATCCACCTTACCATCGGTATCTTCCCATATCTCTTTGGCGGTCGTCTCCTCATGAGCTCGTACATTCACGGGATTATCAAACTGCCCTGGGATATAGCTATTAGGCATCTTTTCCGATAATTCTTTAGCCTTTTCTATCGCGCCGTCCATGCCTTTGCTACCATCAGTTAACACCACTTTGGCGCCATATGCCTTTAAGATATTACGCCTTTCAACACTCATTGTCTCTGGCATCGTCAAGATTAGTTCGTAACCCTTAATCGCTGCCACCGAAGCAAGGCCAATCCCTGTATTGCCCGAAGTTGGTTCAATAATTACATCACCTTGTTTTAATATCCCTTTGGACTCGGCATCTTCTATCATTGCTTTAGCGGCACGGTCCTTGACGCTTCCCGTTGGATTTAGATACTCCAACTTTGCTAAAAGCTGTGCCTTTGCTTGATATTCCTCCGCTATCCGTGGTATCGCTATTATTGGTGTCTTCCCTACTAAGTCTAAAATACTTCTATATATTTTCGCCATCCTATATGTCCTCCTCTTAAACCAGTGTTATTACCTTTCTCTAATTGCTATCGTGTCACGAAATATCCCGTTTGTCAATCAATTTTCACCCACTCATTTATCTTCATTACAACCTTGTTTAGCTAGCATACAGCTTAATAATAATCATTTGCAATGTCCCTGATTGTATGTTATACTGAATTTTAACGTTGATACTTGTCAGCGGTAATAATTATTTCATAACGAGCGTCCATCACGGACCCAAAAGAGGAGAGTAATAATGAAGAAAAAACTAATGTTAATGTTGACAGCAGTAGTACTTGTTGGATCACTTATGACTGGTTGTTCTGGTTCATCAGCTAAAAAAGAAGCAGAAAAAGTTGAAGCTGACGTTAAAGATGTAGCTGAAGACGTTAAGGAAGACGTTGAAAAAGCAGCTGATAAAGTTGATGAAGAAGCTCATAAAGTCGGTGAAGAAGCCAAAGACCTTGGTGAAGAATCATTGGATTTCGTCAAAGAACACTTAGCAACACTTGAAGCTAAAGCTAAAGAAGCAATCGAAGCTGGCGAAGAAGATTTAGAACACCTTAAAGCTGATATTGAAGCTGGTTACGAAGAAGTTAAGGATTTCGTAGAAAAGAATCTTGATCAAGCTAAAGAAGAAGCACACAAGCTTATCGAAGAATCAAAAGAAAAAATCGAAAAAATGTTCAACAAATAAAATTACTTATCAGCAATCATGATAGAACAATAGACATGGGAATGAATTTTCCGATGTCTATTGTTTTGCCTTTTTTGCTATGTTACACTATCGTTAAAATATACTAGCATCAAAAAGTCATATATTTCATTCTTGTATGAAATAATATGTCAAGAAAGGACGGAAGCGAATTATGAAAGAAATGACTTCTTTAGAACGGGTACATGCTGTCCTAGCAAAAAAACTGCCAGACCGCTTACCAGTAGTTCCTCAAGGGTTTATGTTTAGTGCCTATACGGCTGGTTACAGTATTGGAGAAATTAATAGGAGTCCTGCCAAGATGGCTGAAAGTCACTGCCTTTGTCAAGAAAAATATGGCTATGATGGATGTGTCATTGATTTAGACGACGCTGCACTGGCTGAAGCCTGTGGCGCTAATGTCATCTTTCGGGATGATAATGTTGCTTGTGTTGATGAGCATAATCCCGCCGTTGATGACTTACGTCAAATCGAGAACCTTAAGATTCCCAATCCCCTTAAAGATGGAAGGTTGCCCGAATGGTTAGAAACAACTCAAAGGGTTGTTGATTCTATCGGTGACCATGTCTTCGTAATGGGACGCGCTGACCAAGGACCTTTTACATTATTAAGTCTATTAAGAGGGACGCAGGATTTCATGATGGACCTTCTTACTGAAGACGAGGATGTTATCTTCCGTGCCTTAGAATGGGCAACGAAGGTCCACACAGTCTTCGCCAAAGCTCAACTAGCAGCTGGTGCCCATGCCACTAGTATGGGTGATGCATATGCTAGTCCGAATTTGATTTCACCAGGATTATATCAGAAATATGCTTTGCCATATGAGCAAAAGGTTGCACAAGCCCTGCTGCCTTGTAATAAGCCTTATTCTATTCATATCTGCGGGAATACCAACAGCATTATCGAAGATATGGGTAAGACTGGCGCTAAGATTCTAGAAGTTGACTGGAAGTTAGATATGGGGCTTGCCAGAAAAGTAATTCCTGAAGATGTTGTCTTAATGGGTAATATCAATCCAAGTACGCCATTGTGTACTGGTACCCCCAAAGATGTCTTAGCAAAATGCCAAGAAGTTATTACAGCTACTAAAGGACAAGGGTTAATCTTAAGTTCTGGCTGTGCCCTTGGTGCTAATACAAAGCCAGAAAATGTTGAAGCTTTAGTCACTGCGGGGAAATTATATGGTACTCACGAACAACTATTGAGTTTACAGGAACTTTAATTGAACAAAGTAAATAAGCCACAATGACATTCAAAAAACCATAAAATGTATTTTATATTTGCGTATTTCTTTTCAGCGCAAAAATAAATATACTTTTATGGTTTTTGATTTTTATTACAAAATGCTTTATTCCTTCTTCAGCTCTTCAATTATCACTTTTTCTTTTGCTAGCTCTTCTTTACCATCTAAAATCGTAACCTTTATTTCGATTATCTCTTTTTCAAATGGCGCTATCTTGTGGATATTTTCACCTTCACCAGCACGTCCTCTGATACCACCATTAGTCGGCTCTAGCCCCATCGTATAATCTCCTGCCCCGATTGTCTTCCACTGCATAAATCTTGGAAGATATTTTTTATTGAAGGAAATACTAATCCCTAATTCTAGCACTTCATTTACCAAGCAGACTCTGGTATTTCCCGCTTCATCAGCGATAAGGTCATGAAGAAATACTTTGGCATCTTCCGCTTCGCTCGGTGCTTCCATAACATCCCATTTTGCTAATCCTGCTTTTGCTTTTTCATCTACAGGTGTCACCTCCTTCGTTGGCAATAGCACCTGTGCAAATTCATCTAAAAGGGGATATCCCATATTAAAATGATACAGAATCATCATCGGCTGTTCTTTATATGAAACATTTTCGATAATGTCGGTGATTTTTATTGTCTTTTCACCGTATACCGTTTCGATACTTCGCTTTAAAGTCATATTGTTGCCAAGCAAGGAAGCATCTCGCATCTTCCCGCTAACTTTCATAACATAGCTGTCATCTTCCCAACTAGCATCAGCACTTACGTGTTCAGCCGGTATATTACGAATTCGCCCATGTGTAGGATATGTCTTCCCATCTACTTCACAAGCTCCACAGGTATTATCCAAGCCACAAGTAAAAAGAAATCCCGCCATCTGATTTCGTAAACTATCACCACCAAACATTTCACAATCTAGATTCCCTGTTATCCCTGGCTTTGCAAGAAAAGATAAGTTAACCCCCTTATAAGAAAGCTCGGCAATATCCAAACACTTATCTGCCAATACTTGAAGCCTAAGATTACCATTTTTTATATCAAATGCTTTTAATCCTTTTGCCTGTCCTTCCTCATACGTAATCGGTCGAACTGCTGCAATTTGTTGCATACTCCCTACCTTCTTTAAAATCTCATAGCGTTTCATATCTTTCCTCCGTTCTAAACAACTTTATAGTTATATGATAGTGGCATAAAATAGCTTTTTTGTCAAATAATAATAAACTGCTCTAATAAAATTAGGAGTTTAAGTACATTGCTTTTACAGTTTAATCAATCTTTAATCATATTTTCACCTATCATTGTAAAATGATAGTGACAACGATTAAGCCACAAAAGAAACCCCACAGAGTTGCAGCTCTGTGGGGTTTTGTGTTTACTTTTTTGAACATCTAATTTCTTTGCTAAACCGCAATTTAGCTTAGTTTTCTTTACAATTCCATTTCAAATTCTAATAAATCTCTACTAACTATTCCACTCTCTTCCATAAAATCTTCGTCTGTTAAGTATGGATGTACTTCTCTTACATATTTCATTGCATCTGGGTAAATCTTTACTAAGCGAAATCCCTTTTTTTGATAAAATGCTATCGCCCCNATTAAAGCGTTTGTTGTTTCAACTAATAANTTACTACAATTATTATTCCTTGCTACATTTTTAACAGCTTCAACTAGTTGTGTTCCAATTCCTTTANCTTNAACCTTACTATCTAAAGATAGTATTTCACATACTTTATCCCTAATTTCATATGTAATTAAACCTATTATTTCTTCTTTATCATATATAACAAATCCTTCTGCATTTGCTAATTCAAATTGTTCCCCTTCCCTCAAAACAA
>JGI994J12354_10000622_pt1 | contig 35378 bp, 34 predicted proteins | sample IntmicLarv3ML3BL_FD_12354 | JGI IMG/M metagenome (IMG submission 12354) | reverse complement strand
GGAAAGTAAGATTCCATCAAACTGCTAAACTCCGCATCTTCCGCTTTCTCTTCTTTTTTACCATAAATCTGTTCGTACCAGCGCTGGTATTCTTCTTCCGTAATGGTTTCAATCTCAAAAGATTTCCCCGTTGCTTTCTCCAAAACACGATAGACAACCTCTATCTTTTTCTGAATCATATCTGCCAACGCGGGATACGGACAAACCAAATACAGATGTTCCTCACTATCCTTAAATTCCAACTTTGTAGCCAGGAGTTTCCCTCTCACAACGGCATCATCGACTTCGCTGCAAAGCAAAAGCCATTCCTCCTGCACCCGCTTCAAATCTTGCGGCAACGCAGGCGGCTTTTTCTTCGGCTGAGGCTTAGGCTTTTCTGCCTCTACCACTCCACCGGGCACAGTAACTACCTGTACGCCCTCCGCCACTTTCCTCTCTAACCCTGCCAGCCGTGCCGCGAGGGTCGTAGAGTCTTTTTCCGTCCACGGAGAACACAAGCGCAGCAATGCAACCTCAAGGGTTATCCGCTCACTTCCTGCATAACGCAAGCTGCTTTGTAAATGCGAAAATCTCTCAATATAGTAGATAACCTCCTCCGGCGACAGTCTGGAAGCGTTTTCTTTCGACCTTGTCAAATTCTCTTCCGAAAAATCCAGTAATCCTTTGGTATCCTCCAATGTTAAAATCATCAAAAGATTTCTAAAATGCTGCAACAAATCCGAAACAAACTGCTTCACATCTCTGCCCGAAGCCATCATTTCGTCCACCAGAACCATAACCTGTTTGCTGTCTTTCTCAGCCAGCGCCTTCGTCATAGAGAAAAAAACCGTTCGGTCGACAGCCCCGACAACCTCCAATACCTTTTCTACCGTCACCGCCTCATCGCTATAAAAAGCAATGCACTGATCCAGAATGCTCAACGAATCACGCATAGATCCATCACCCAGCCGGGCAACATAACGCACTGCATCCTCCGTCACAGAAAATCCTTCCTCTTCCAAATATCCCATGAGTGTTACTGCGATATCCTCTGCGGTAATTCTCCTAAAATCAAACCGCTGGCAGCGGGATAAAATCGTCGCCGGCACCTTTTGCGGATCCGTCGTCGCCAAAATGAAAATGACATGCGGCGGCGGCTCTTCCAGCGTTTTTAACAACGCATTGAAGGCACTGCCGGAGAGCATATGCACCTCGTCGATAATATAAACCTTAAATTCTCCCTGTGTTGGCGGATATTTAACTTCTTCCCGTATTTCACGCACATCATCCACGCTGTTGTTTGATGCCGCATCAATTTCAATCACGTTCACACTGCGTCCTCGAAGAATTTCCCGACATAGCACACATTCGTTGCACGGTTCGCCTTCTTGCGTGGAAGACAGACAATTAATCGCACGTGCAAAAATCTTCGCTGTGGAGGTTTTTCCCGTTCCCCTCGTTCCGCAAAATAAGTATGCATGAGAAACACGCCCCGTTCGCATCTGGTTTTTCAAGGTTTTCACAATATGCGCCTGACCGATAACACCGGAAAACGTATTCGGGCGGAATTTTCTATACAACGCCATATAAGACATGAACTTACCTCCTCCAAAGCGGACAACCCTCCGCATACTCGTAGTATAGCACACCAAAAGAAAATTGAAAACCCTTGCCCCTGCGACTAAATACATACGTTTTTTCGCATTTTCCATCAAAAAATAAAAGGCCTCACCGCTGTTTTCAAGCCCTTTTTCGACATATATCCAAAAAAAGCCAATGCTTCCGAAATTCGAAAGCATTGGCCTCTTTATTTATATAGGAATCCGTGCATCCATTTTTGCCGCATTGCCCAACACGTTACCTTGTTCCATGGCTCCATCCGAGCACCCTCACTGCACACAAAAGTTGACTGCTTAGTGCTGCTGCCTTCCGACCCTGACACGATTCACAGGCTCCTGTTGCGTAAGACCCGAACTTCATCGCCACTTCCCAAGGGCAGACTGCCAAGTGCTGCGTCGAGAACAGACATCACCCTCACTACAGCGGATTGTGAGTACAGGACACCGCTACCGCCCCGGCTAGCACGGAAATTTATCACCCTTATTTTGATGAACTTTGTTATTATACCTACAATTTATTTCTCTGTCAATGGGACTTCTTGCGCACTTTTGCGGAATCGTCTGAAAAACCTGCTCATAATCTCAGCACATTCCGCCTGCAAAATACCCTCCACAACGTGCACCTGATGGTTCAGACGCGGTTCGTTTAATATATCCAAAATCGATCCCGCACATCCCGCTTTGTTGTTTCTTGTGCCGAAAACCACCTTTGGTATACGTGCTTGGACAATCGCTCCCGCACACATCGGACACGGCTCAACACTCACATACAACACGCAATCTTCCAAACGCCAATCCCCAACAACCTTCGCCGCTTCATTGATCGCATCCATTTCTGCATGACATAGCGGATTTTTTTTCGTATTGCGCAAATTATGTCCTCGGGAAATGATTTCATCCCCCCGAACAATCACTGCGCCGATGGGCACTTCTCCGGCTTCGAACGCTTTTTTCGCTTCGAGCAGCGCTTCCTTCATATAATAATAATCGTCCATACCCACGCTCCATTACCCTTCACCGGAAAGCATCAATACACCGCTTAATTCCGCCGCCGGATTTACTTCCCAATAATCATCCACACCATCCATATTCCAATCGCAAGGATAAATTGCCTGCCCATAATCAATGTCTTCGTTGGAGGATCGCAATCCTTTTTCTGTCAAAATATATCGTATGGTCGTTCCGGTCGCATCGCAAATATAAAGCTCTTTGATACCATCCCCATTTAAGTCCCCGCTATACAATGCGCCATAGAAACTTTCAACGCCCAAATGGGTTCGCCAAACCTCCCGAAAACCACTATCCACTCTATGATACATATATAAATCCAGTCCGTCCGTCATAAAATATTCCCGCACGCCGTCGCCGTCCACATCGACAGATAAAAATTGCGTCACCCGATGCCGCATGATATCTCTGTGCGTTTTTATCCAGCCTTCTTCGCTCTCTTCATATGTTTCAATACCCTGCTCCGTAGAAACCAAAAGCAAATCGCCGTCGGCATAAACTGCCAGAGCTGCGTAACCATCAAAAGAAATTTCACTCGCTGTCCCGAACGCATTGTTATATAAAATCAATCTATCGGAAGGGACGCGATATCTATCCTCATGCGTGTGGCTGCTCACATGTCCATATAGCACCGCCAACAAAAACGTGCCGTCCTCTTTTCGCATAAACGTCGCATCGGTTGCTTCCAGATCATTCGGGCCGGTTATCGTATGGTATCGGCTCAATGTTTTTCCGGAAAGCGCGTAAATTTCCGCTTTCCCATTTACAATCGCTGCACTGTATACATTCACGCCATCACTGCCGCTTGCCTGAAATCCACTATCGGGCAGAGAACCGCTTTGCTGCGTGTAGCCAACCGTCCGCATGCCCTGCCAGTTCTCATACTGCACAAAACTTCCATCGGACATATATGGATTGCGCTCTAACAGACTATACACCGCGTGGTCATATCCTCCTCGATAGAAAACACCCGAAAGTTTTTCATCTACGAAATAACATATCAACTCGCCCGCATTGTCACCGTTATAGTGCAACAACGTTCCCACTGCAATGACCGCCTGTTTTCCCGCGACACTCTCCATTGTATACTCGCAAGCCTCGCTGGCAAGAAACATCTTTTCGTTTTCTTCATTCCTATCCGGCACAATTCCGGAAGAAAACGTCAAACTATCGTTATCATAGTTCCAATAATACATATCCATAAGCACATTTATCTGCTGTCTATAAGAAGTCTGCTCCTCAGCGGTAATGCTGAAAATAATTTCTGCATCCTCCTGTTCACAACCGCTTACGCCAAAAAGACAAAGCCCCAATATCGCCATGATTGCTATCTTCTTCATACACACACCTATCCTTGTATTCGTGCTTCCCACCAACCGTGTATCTATTTTTCAATGAAGCATTTGCTTTTATTATAAAGGATATCCGAATTTTTTTCAATGCAATTCAACCGCCGAAAACCATTCTGACTAAGATAACTGCGACTCCGACTCCGACAAAATTCGCAGTCAAAGCACAAAAAAGTGTATACCGCGTTCTTCGAATACCGACAGATAAAAAATATAAACTCATTGTGTAAAACACCGTCTCCGTGCAACTCATCATCACCGATGCCGTACGTCCCAAAAACGAATCCGGGCCAAAATTTCGAAAAATATCCACAAGCAGACCCATCGCAGCCGAAGAAGAAACCAGCCGCACAATACTTATTGGTACCAACTCCGCCGGGAAGAGCATGAATTCTGCCAATGGACGTACCGTCTCTGTAATAACGTCCAATAATCCGCCCGCCCGAAAGACCTCCACTGCCAGCAAAAGACCAATTAACGTGGGTACAATCTCCACGACCGCCTGCAATCCATCTCTGGCTCCCGCCAAAAATGTCTCATATAATTTCACTTTTTGCAGGCACCCAAATAAAATAATAAATAAAATTGTCACGGGAATGATATACGCCGATATATAAGTCAGTACGCTCATACTCATTCCTCCCGCCCCTGCAACAGCTTTGCCAGCAACACACCCACCACGGTGGTAATCGTCGTCGCTATGATACCTACTGCCACGATTTCTGCTGGATTGGCGGAACCATACTCCGCACGATAGGCCAAAATATTCATAGACACCAATTGCAAAGAGGACATGTTAACCGTCAAAAACATACACATGGCACCGCTTGCCTGCCTTTTGTCCCGGTTGAGCTTTTGCAGTTCCTTCATTGCCATTAAACCGGCCGGCGTTGCCGCCCAGCCCAATCCCAAGAAATTCGCCGCAAAATTCGCCGCCATGTACTCCCGTGCTTTGTGATTGCGGGGCACGCTCGGAAAAAGAAAATCCATCATCGGCGCCATCCTATCTGATAGCATACCAATCAAACCGCCTCTTTCCGCAATTCTCAATATTCCTGTCCACATAGCAATAATTCCCGCCATCGCAAACGCCAACTCCAATGCGTTTTTTCCTCCGTCAAACACTGCCTGCGTTACTAAGTCCATTCGACCCAGAAATGCTCCCATGACAATCCCGCCAATGATAAAAAATCCCCAAATGAAATCCAATATCTCTCTCCTGCCTCATCTCGCCTATTTGTACAGTCTATGAACAGTGCTTTAAAAATATGGCATCACCGCTGCTGTATGCTGCATATAAATCCCTCACCAGGCAGACGAATATCCCATTCAAAAAAGTAATGTGCTGCGTCCAAAAACCACATTTCCCACGCCCTGAAACATCTCCCTTGTTGCGCGCGTCTAAAGTTTCCGTTAAACATTTGAATTCTCATTGAAAATTGTCGTTTGACATGATAGAATTTCCATATCATTACATTGTGTTTTTTTCATGTTATTGTGCTTTAGTATCATCACACGAAAATCTAATTTTGGAGGCATGTTGAATGAGAACAACAGGTATTATCCGCAGGGTGGATGAACTCGGTCGTGTTGTTTTACCCGTGGAGCTAAGACGGGTATTAAACATCGCAATCAAAGATCCGGTAGAGATTTTTGCCGATGAGCAATCCATCTACATTCGAAAGTACCAACCCACCGATGTCTTCACAGGAAGTACCGAGGAGTTAATCGAGTACAAGGGGAAAAAGGTTTCTAAGCAATCCATTCGTGAAATGGCAAACCTTGCAGGAATCTCCGTCAGTGAAAACTAAGCCAACGCAAAAAAGCCGCTTTTGCAGATAAACACTGTAAAACGGCTTTTTTCGTTGACACACGGCCTTCTTTCCCATAAAATAAGGACATATTGAACGTCATAAGAAAGGGTGAAAAAAATGAATCTCACATTTCAGGGCAGTAAAGATTATGTCGCAAGTGCCGATTTGATGCGCTCGGTAAATATCGCAATCGCATTGCAAAAACCGCTTTTAATCAAAGGAGAGCCGGGCACAGGCAAAACCATGCTGGCAGAGGCAATCTCCCAAGCATTGAAGAAGAATCTGATTATTTGGAATATCAAATCGACAACCAAAGCACAAGATGGCTTATATGTATATGACGTTGTTCAGCGTCTTTATGATAGCCAATTCGGCAACGAGGGTGTCGATGACATTGCCAAATATGTAAAGATGGGTAAACTTGGAGAAGCATTTACCGCGAATGAGCAGGTGATTTTGCTCATCGACGAAATTGACAAGGCTGATCTGGAGTTTCCCAACGACTTACTTTGGGAACTGGACAAAATGGAATTCTATATCCCCGAGACAAAAGAGACCATTCAGGCAAAGCACCGCCCCATCGTGATCATTACCTCCAATGCGGAAAAAGAACTGCCTGATGCGTTCTTGCGCCGTTGTATCTTCCACTACATCGAGTTCCCCAACGAAGAACAGATGCGTGATATTATCAATGTACACTTTGACAAAGTGGATACACATTTACTGGATCAGGTTTTGGAAACATTTTATTGGATACGCGATCTTTATAACATTCAGAAAAAGCCCAGCACCTCCGAAGTCATTGACTGGATTCAGGCATTGGTTCTTGGCGGTATGGATCCCGCTGAAATCCAGAAAAAAGTACCCTTCGCGGGCGTGTTGCTAAAGAAAAACGAAGACATCGACACAATGAACAAACATTTGAGATAAAGAAGGTGAACCCCCTATGTTTACGCCATTTTTCTATTTGCTTCGTGCCAGAGGGCTGGACGTTTCCTTGAACGAATGGCTCACACTCATTGAGGCGTTGGATAAAGGTTTACATGGTTCGAGTTTTACAGGTTTTTATTATCTGTGCCGAAGTATTTTGGTAAAAAGCGAAGTGGATTTCGACAAATTTGACGGTGCATTTCTTGAGTTTTTTAAAGATATGAAATTCACAGAAGAGCTTCCTCAAGAACTATTGGATTGGCTGGAAAGCCCCAAAGATATGCCCGGTGATGATTTCGATTTGGAGCGTGCCATGGAAAATGATCTCCTCTCTCAAGAAGAGATTCAAAAAATGTTCCTGGAGCGTTTGGAAGAACAAAAGGAAGAGCATAACGGCGGCAGTTATTGGGTTGGTACCGGCGGCGTATCCGTTTTTGGCAATAACGGCTTCAGTCCCAAGGGCATCCGTGTCGGCGGCGAAGGCGGCCAGCGACGCGCTTTCCAAGTGGCCGGCGAGCGAAAATTTCGTGACTTCCGCTCCGATAACACACTGGATACCCGTCAATTTCAAATGGCCTTTCGGAAGCTTCGTCAATTCTCCACACGCCATAATGATATGGTGACGGAGTTCGATATTGACGGTACCATCGACGAGACAAGTAAAAACGCAGGTAGTTTAAAAATCGTTTACCAAAAACCGAGAAAAAACACAGTGAAGCTACTTCTGCTCATGGACAGCGGCGGTTCCATGGATTACTACAGCCGCTTATGCTCTGCGCTATTCCAGGCGGTGGATAAGTCCATGCACTTCAAAGATTTGAAAGTATATTATTTCCATAACTGTGTTTATTCCCGTGTATATACCGATCCGTTACTGCACCCAAGAGATACCGTATCCACGGACTGGATTTTGAATAATCTCAGCAGTGAATATAAAGTTATTTTCGTTGGCGATGCCCAGATGGAACCTTCTGAGCTCCTAAATGCCAGCTATTACAGCTTTGGTGTTCGAAACAGCACCACCGGATTGGAATGGTTGTTGCGCTTTAAGGAAAAATATCCGCATACCATTTGGCTAAATCCGTCTGAAAGACCCGGTTGGAGCGCCTGGTGGGCAAAAACCTACGATGTTATTGATGAAAATTTTGATATGTATCGTCTGACTTTGGATGATTTGAATATCGCTTTGAAAAAACTATTGGTTTCGAGATAAAGCCATGCGTATTGGCCACGCATACAAAATCCCGACAAATCGGCATCCCCATATTTCAATATCGAAATATGGGGATGCTTTTTTTCTCAGGAAAGGAAAACCTTTTATATCCTCTGCTTCTGTCCACTGCTTTCTTTTGTCCCCGGATAATGCCCCTTTCCCAATAAAAAAACAGACATATCGCAAATCACACCGCATATGTCTGTTCCGGCTAAAACAAAATATTCGTTGTCTTTCTTGTCTGAATTTCCGCAGATACCATGACTTTTGCCGGTGCATCCTGTCCTTGAATCACACGCATAAAAATATTGACAGCATCGGCACAGGAATACTCCAAACGATTATTTACACTTGTCAGCTCCGGTTCGCAACACTCCGCTAATTTTGAATTGTTGTACCCAACAATCTGCAATCCTTCTGGAATGGAAATTCCCGCTTCTTTCGCATACTTTAAGACACCAATCGCAATTTCATCATCCGATGCCAAAATCACATCAAACTTCGGCTTCCTAGCAAAGCGCTCTTTCAGCATTTCTTTTGTTTCATCAAAATTCCCATTAAAAATCAGTTTCTGCTCTTCTCTCAAAGCAAGGCCTCTCTCAACAAACGCTTGCTCAAAACCTTTGATTTTCTTTTTGTTGCTAAAAGAAAGCTTTCTGATAAAAAACAGAATATCTTCTTTGCCCGCCTCCAAAAACGCCTTTGTTGTGCGGTACATGGCATCTGTGTCATCACAAGCGGCGCAATAAATATTTTCCCCTTCGAGATAACCGTTTAGCATGATTACCGGCACTTGCTTCGCCATATCGTAAATATATTCATTTTTCTCCTTTGTCGGCTCCACAAAAACAGAACCGACCAAAATGACCGCATCCACACGCTTCGAAAGCAGTAACTTTGCATACTTTTGCTTATCCGATAGGTCGTATCCCGTGCAGCATAACAAAACATCATATTGATGCTGTCTAAATTTTTGTTCCAAATGATACACCGCATGAGCAAGATAATTGTCCGACGAGTCCGTACAAAGAATTCCCACCGTTCGAATCGTGTCCAGCCCCAATCCCCTTGCGAAAATATTCGGCTCATAGCCGGTCTCCTGCATCACCAAAAGTACTTTGCTGCGGGTTTTCTCACTGACATTTTCGCTCCCGTTTAACACACGGGAAACCGTCGCAATAGATACCCCCGCTTTTTTTGAAATGTCGTATATATTCATGAATATCATTCCTTTAATCAATATGTAAGCACTTACAAAAATTTATACTTATTATAAATCAATAAATTTATAAAATCAATGAAAATCATCTATTTTCCTCTTGACTAGGGGATTGTTCTATCGTAAATTAATTGTAAGCGCTTACAATTTCAATTAAAAAAGGAGAAAGTTTTCATGATTGACTACATTCGCATTCACCCGAAAGACAGTGTTGCTGTCGCATTATGTCCACTGAAGAAGGGCATGTCCGTTGCCGTAAACAACCTTCATGTCACCTTGACGGAAAACATCCCGCAAGGGCACAAATTTGCGTTGTCTCCCATTGCCGAAGGAGATAGCATTATTAAGTACGGAAACAGCATCGGAATTGCCCAAAAAGCCATCCCCGCCGGCGGATGGGTACACACCCACAACATCAAAACAGGGCTTGGGGAAATTCTCGATTATACATACGAAAAAATTGACACATCGTTGTCCGAAACCGAATCAACGACGTTCCTTGGGTATAAACGAACCAACAAAACCGCCGGTGTCCGCAACGAAATCTGGATTATTCCCACCGTTGGCTGTGTGAACAACGTAGCAGAATTAATCGCAAAAAAAGCAAAACCTCTCTTGAAAGGTTCCGCCGAAGATATTATTGCATTCCCACACCCCTATGGATGCTCTCAAATGGGTGACGATCAGGAAAACACGCGCCAAATTCTGGCAAACTTAATCAACCACCCAAATGCAGGCGGTGTTTTGGTTTTGGGATTGGGTTGTGAAAACTGCAGCATCAAAGAATTGAAAAAATACATCGGTGAATACGACGAAAACCGCATCCGCTTCCTCGAAGCACAGCAATGCGAAGATGAGGTGGAAGAATCCATCCGCATCATCGAGGATCTCATTGCATATGCCAACCAGTTCGAGAGAGAGCCCATTCCCGTCAGCGAATTGATTATCGGCCTGAAATGCGGCGGTTCCGATGGCTTGTCCGGTATCACGGCAAACCCCACCGTGGGCATGTTTTCTGACATTTTAATTTCAAAAGGCGGAACAACCATCTTGACAGAAGTGCCCGAAATGTTTGGTGCAGAAACATTGTTGATGAACCGTTGCGAAAACGAAGCTCTGTTCCGCAAAACCGTGGGATTGATTAACGACTTTAAAAACTATTTTTCATCCCATAACCAGACAATTTATGAAAATCCATCACCCGGAAACAAAGACGGCGGTATTTCCACGCTGGAAGATAAATCGCTTGGCTGTACACAAAAATCCGGCGCTGCGCCGATTAAAGGCGTCCTGAATTATGGCGAAATCGTCCATACAAAGGGCTTGAATTTATTAAGCGCTCCGGGCAATGACCTGGTTGCCGCGACCGCACTGGCCACATCGGGTGCACACATCGTGCTCTTCACAACGGGACGGGGAACACCATTTGCCTCTCCTGTGCCGACAATGAAGATTTCCACGAATTCTTCTTTAAGCCAGAAGAAAAGAAATTGGATCGACTTTGATTGCGGCACCATCGTGAACGGACAACCTATGGATGACTTGGCACAAGAACTATTCGATTATGTTATCCGCGTGGCTTCCGGCGAAAAATTGAAATCCGAAGAAGCCGGATTCCACGACATGGCTATCTTCAAGCAAGGCGTAACCTTATAATCAACCCGGAAGGAGTTTCATCCATGAAAAAACTATCTTATGCAACTTTGAAAGAACTGAATTACGACGGATATTTATTGGAAAATGCACCCGAGCGTGTGCTACAGTTTGGTGAAGGAAATTTTCTGCGTGCATTCGTTGATTACTTTGTTGATATGATGAACGAAAAAGCCGACTTCAACAGCAAGGTCGTTTTGTGTCAACCGATCGCACCGGGTCTTGCCGAAAAAATCAATGAACAGGACGGATTGTACACCTTATATCTTCGAGGCTTCGAAAACGGACAAAAAGTAAACGAAAAGCGTGTTATTTCTTGTGTCAGCCGTTGCATAAACCCATATGCAGATTTCCACTCCTTATTGGCGTGCGCAAAAAATCCCGAATTGCGCTTTATCGCTTGCAACACAACGGAAGCCGGTATTACATTTGACCCATCTTGTCAATTCACAGACAAGCCCGCAAACAGCTATCCCGGAAAACTGACACAGTTTTTATACGAACGCTTTCAGCAATTCGGTACAAAAAAAGGCAAAGGGTTCGTTATTCTTTCCTGTGAATTGATTGATGATAATGGTAAAGAGTTGGAAAAATGTGTATTGCGCTATGCCGACGTTTGGAATCTTGGCGACGCCTTTACTGCATGGATACAGCAGGAAAACACCTTCTGTTCCACGCTCGTTGACCGCATTGTTACAGGATATCCCCGCAGTGAGGATACAGCTCTTTGGGAAGAAAACGCTTATGAGGATAACCTTTTAAACACCGCCGAAGTATTCGGATTTTGGGTAATTGAAGGCCCTTCATCTTTGAAGGATGAACTGCCATTTGAAAAAGCAGGCTTACCTGTTTTAATTACGGATGACCATAAGCCCTATAAACAACGCAAAGTCCGTATCTTAAATGGTGCACACACATCCATGGTACTGGGTGCATATTTGGCAGGACAGGACATTGTTCGTGATTGTATGAACGATGAAGTCATCCAATCTTTCATGAACAAGACCATTTATGATGAAATCATCCCTACACTATCCTTGCCAAAGGAAGAACTGGAAGACTTTGCCGCCAGCGTAACGGAGCGCTTCATGAATCCTTTTATTGACCATGCCTTACTGGCAATTTCTCTAAATTCCACTTCTAAATGGAAAGCAAGAGTCATGCCTTCTCTAAAGGGATATGTGGCCAAATTTGGCGCCCTGCCTGCTTGTATTACGGCATCGTTTGCCTTCTACATCGCCTTCTTTCAGGGCGTAAAAATGGAGGACGGTCATCTCGTCGGTATGCGCGGCAGCGAGGAATACGCCATCTTTGACGATTCATTCATTTTGGACTTTTACCTTGCCCACAAAAACGATGACGCTGCAGCTCTGGCACACGCCGTTTGCACAAACTTTGATTTTTGGGGTGAAGATTTGTCTCAAATCCCGAACTTTGAGACCTCTGTTGCCTCCTACCTGCAAGCAATTCAAGACAACGGTGCCTATGCCGTTATGAAAAGTTGTTTATAATTCAAAAACCAAAGTTCCCGATACAGCCTATCTATAGGAGAACTTCGCCTGAGTACAGGGCGGCATGGCAATTACGCCATGCCGCCTTTTTTCCGTCCTTATCTTACTACAGAAACTTTTCCATTATGCGGTGTTCTCATTTCTCCTGTTCCCCTTTGTTGTATACAAAATGCGCACTCGAATGACCGCTTTCTCCACACCCTGATGAGAAAATCTATTTATCCGTTTTGATATTTTCATAATCCTCTTGCTCGTAAACACCCCCCCCCCGCTGTGCATAAACGCTTTCCTCCACACACACGCCTCTCTTTTCAACCCAATCGCTCGATTATATCATTCGGATTGCCCTTGTACACATTCATCGGCATCTTTTGCACCCCTCTGAATGCAAAAGCATTTCCGGCAGCGCCTGCTAAAAGTCTTTTTTCGTGATTCCGAACACACCCTTCTCTCCGGAACTTGCCGCACTCATCTTTCCGTATAAAAGAGCAAATCTTGCCCATCACCCCCTTGCGGCACCCCTCAAAACACCGCATACCTGCCAACTTCTATCTATGTTTTACACGCTACCCTATCTCAAAACACTACTTTGCAGCAACTTACCGCTTCTCTCTTTCCTTGCAATTTTCAGGGTTGATATTGACAAGCGCTGCATGATGTAGTAAACTGCAAATAGGTTAGCTTCTTCTAACCCATATTTTTTCGATCGAGATTAGCAATGCCTAACCCATATTTTTTTCATTCAATATTAGTCTCGGCTAATCCTGCTTGGTTTGGCTTGGTATGTGATTTTCCATTGTATTTTATGATAGAAAGGATGATTCATTAAAAACATCAGCTTTATAACATCGCAAAAGAGCTTTTTAAAAGTCTTAGTGCAGGCATTGAACCTTAGCAATTATTTCAAAATCAATTGCTTACATATCAAATATATATTAAGGAGAACAAACATGAAAAAATCAATCGCACTTAAATTAACTTCTCTTATGCTCGTTTTTGCTTTGATGCTAACAGGCTGCGGAAGCCCAAGTAACCAGTCTTCTGCACCGGATGGCAACGAAGTTGAAGCAAGCCAAGACGAAGATACCTCTGCTGAAGCAACGACAGTTGAAATCACAGATATTTACGGAACAGTTACTGTTCCCATCAATCCAACAAGCGTAGTTGCTTTGGACAACAGAACTTTTGAGACGTTATCTGACTGGGGTATTGCGTTGGCAGCAGCTCCAAAAGGCGTAATGCCTGCGGATTCCCCGTATGTGGCTGATGATTCCGTTTTAGATATCGGAACACACAATGATCCAAACCTTGAAATCATTGCAGCCGTGGATCCGGATCTTGTTATTGTTGGACAGAGATTCGCCCGCTATTACGATGATATAAAAGCATTGGTGCCAAATGCGGCTGTCATCAACCTCAATTTTGATGTTTCTGTAGAGGCCGAGTCCCCTGGGGATAACTTAATCAATGGATTTACAGATTACACCCTCGCTTTGGGACAAATTTTTGACAAAAATGAAGAGGCCGCACAGCTGGTTTCTGATTTTGAATCGGCAATCGAAAGCGTTGACGCTGCATACAACGGAACAGATACGATTATGACAGTTGTTGTCTCCGGCGGAAACATCCGCTTCTCCGCACCTCTTTCCGGACGTGTTTGGGGCCCGCTATATGAAATTTTCGGATGGACTTCTTCTCTGGAAGTTGAAGGTGCCAGCGCCGACCATCAAGGCGACGATATTTCCGTAGAGGCGATTGCACAAAGCAATCCTGATTGGCTCTTCGTTCTTGATCGCGATGCCGCAACATCTTCAGCAGATGCGGTTCCAGCTCAGGACGTGATTGCCGGATCACCCGCGCTTCAAAATATCAGCGCTATTGCCAACGGACAGACTGTTTATGCTCCGAATGACACATACACAAACGAGTCCATACAGACTTTTATTGAATTATTCAATGACCTCGCAAATGCTTTGAATAAGTAACATAATCGCATAAAGGAAGTAGAATAAAATGCCGAAAAATACAATACAAAAAATCACTGGGGCTGAAAAATTTCAGCCCCACTACTACGTTTCAAACAAAATATGGACAAAACCCTTTATATTGGCAGTCATTGCGGTTTTCATTCTGGGTGTTATATCGCTGTTTACCGGCGTCTATGATATACAGGGGCAACCGGATGGTATGCGCATGTTTTTCATAACGCGTGTGCCCAGAACAGCAGCCTTGATGCTAACCGGAGCGGCAATGTCTATGGCCGGACTGGTAACGCAATTAATTACGCAAAACCGTCTGGTCGAACCTACCACAACCGGAACAATTGAATGGGCAGGTCTGGGGCTTGTTTTCGTTTATTTGCTGTTTCCGGCACCAAGTCTGGTTCTGAGAATGACAGGTGCAATCATTTTTTCTTTTATAGGGACAATGGTATTCTTTTTATTCTTGAGAAGAGTCAGGCTTCGCTCGTCTTTGATTGTTCCCATTATCGGAATGATGCTTGGCGCTGTTATTTCTTCAATCTCCACCTTTGTCGGACTTGTTTTCCAAATGACACAAAGCATTGAAACCTGGTTTGTAGGCTCTTTTGCGCCGGTTCAAATCGGGAGATATGAATACTTGTGGCTAATTGTGGTCATCTCCTTTTTTATTTTTATCTATGCGGATAAATTGACTTTAGCCGGATTGGGAGAAGATGTCTCGACAAGCCTGGGCGTCAATTATAATAAAATCGTCCTTTTGGGTACCGCTCTCATTTCCTTTGCCGTCGGAATCGTTGCCGCCGTTATCGGAAACTTACCGTTTTTGGGATTGATTGTACCAAATATTGTCTCCATGTATAGAGGTGATGATCTTCGAAGCAACTTATCCTGGGTCTGTGTATTGGGCATGGGCGCAATAACGCTTTGCGATATCATTTCCCGCACGATTATCATGCCTTTTGAAGTCCCTGTTTCTTTGATACTTGGAACTGTGGGTGCAGTTACATTTATCGCAATCTTGTTGAAACAAAGGAGGCTAAGATGAGCGGATTTATACAACGTACGAAAAACACTTTCGGCGTCGATTTCAGCCATGATAATGAAAGCAGGTCGGCCCGGGCTTTTCGTTCTAAAAAAGAAGAAAAACATTATTGGATTTTACTGATAGCATTAATTGTGCTGGGCGTCCTGGCTTCTTACGGACTTTTGGTTTATAATAATCCTGTTTCGGTAGATTCACCTTCTTTTGTCCCCATCGTCAAAAGAAGGATGGTTGCTCTTACTGCCATGATTATTTCTGCGGTTTGCCATAGCTTGGCTACTGTCGCTTTTCAATCAAGCACAAATAACCGAATTATAACGCCTTCCCTTTTGGGCTTTGAAGCGCTTTACTCAACAATACATACGAGTACAATATTCTTTTTCGGCGCGACCGCGTTTATAAATTTCAGCGGTATTGACTCTTTTTTATTTCAAATCGTTATTATGGTGTTTATGTGTTTGATTCTTTATGGATGGCTGCTTTCCGGAAAGTATGGAAACTTACAGCTTATGCTCTTGATTGGCGTCATTATCGGAACCGGGCTGAGGTCTGTTTCCTCGGTTATGAGAAGGCTTCTGGCACCATCCGAATTTGATATTTTACAAGCACGATTGTTTGGTTCTGTCAGCAATGCAAGTGCCGAGTATTTTCCCATTGCAATTCCAATCGTGACGATTGCGGCAATACTTGTCCTTGCTTATTCCAAAAAACTAAATGTACTCTCCCTCGGGAAAAATGCCAGTACTTCTTTAGGCGTTAACCACCGCTTCGGCGTAATATATGCACTTATATTGGTTTCCGTCTTGATGTCTGTTTCAACCGCTTTGGTTGGGCCGCTCACATTTTATGGATTTTTGGTTGCAACCATGACATACCAGGTCGTGCCGACTTATGATCACAGATATGCTTTCCCTATGGCTCTTGCCATCGGATTTTTGATTATAACAGGCTCTTACTTTTTTATGTATCATATCTTCAGGGCTCAAGGTGTTGTTTCCGTCATTATTGAGCTGTTTGGCGGAATCGTGTTTTTAATTGTACTGTTAAGGAAGGGATCTTTATGATAGATGTTTTGAACGCCAGAAAATCGTATACGGACGAGGTAGAAATCGGACCTTTGAACATTCAAATACCAAAGGCCGGCTTCACCTCTCTAATTGGGCCGAATGGTGCTGGGAAATCTACAGCACTTTTGATGATTGGGAGACTTTTGAATATGGACGAAGGCCAAATTAAAGTCGCAAACATGGATGTCTCCACATCCAAATCAGAAGATTTGGCAAAAATTTTAACTATTTTACGACAAGAAAATCATTTTGTAACAAGACTTACGGTCAGACAACTTGCCGGATTTGGCAGATTTCCTTATTCGAAAGGACGATTGACAAAAGAAGATGAATCCATTATCTCCAAATACATTGACTTTTTGGATTTGGCAGATTTGGAAAACCGGTATTTAGACGAGCTCTCCGGCGGGCAACGGCAGAGGGCATATGTCGCAATGGTTTTGTGCCAGGAGACAGAGTATGTACTTCTGGATGAGCCGTTGAACAATCTCGATGTCGCCCGCTCCGTCCAAATGATGGAGCATTTGAGACATGCCGCAGATGCATTTGGAAGAACCATACTGACGGTAATGCATGATATCAATTTCGCGGCCAAATACTCCGATAGAATTTGTGCGATGAAAGATGGACGAATTGCCGCTTTTGGATCGGTCGAAGATATTATGAACCCAGCACTTTTGAGTGATATCTTTGAAACGAAAATAGAAATCATTGACGGACCTCACGGGCCAATAGCGATTTATTAGATTCATTGTGCACTCAATCGGATTTCAAAACGAGAAAATAGGATGGGCATGAAACCGTATGCCCGCCCTGCTTTCTTTATCTATAGCAACATGAACCGAGGTATTTGAGGAAAATTTCATTTGTTTCGATTCTTTCGCTCAAATAATACGCCGAAAGCCCTTATGTTTTTCCCCATATTCTATATCCTTTTGGCTATTTGCTTTGCGATGTCTTTATTCGCGTCTGCCCTTGTTTTCCAAAATAGATATGGAGGCGAATGGTCTATCTTAAGCAAAACAGACCTTATAATCCCTATATTCATATGGGTTTACAAGCAAAAAATTCTTGCCATGCTTTGCACCGGTTTTACAGGAGGTCAGTTATGTGGATTATTTATGCATTCGCCTCTGCATTCTTTGCAGGGAGTATGTCAGTCTTAGCCAAAATCGGAATTAAGCATACAGATTCCACCTTGGCAACGGCTCTTCGAACAGTGGTTGTTGCTATCTTTGCTTGGTTGATTGTGTTTATCGCAGACGCTTCAAGCACTTCAAGCACCCTCAGCAATATCGCCAACATCCGTTTCAAGAGCATCGTTTTTCTCGTCCTATCCGGTCTGGCCACAGGCGGATCGTGGCTATGTTATTTTCGTGCGCTGCAAATCGGCGATATCAATAAAGTCACTCCTGTCGATAAGTCCAGCACTATTTTGACGATGCTCCTCTCCTTTCTCTTGCTTGGAGAAGGATTAACATGGCCCAAAGTTACCGCCATGATTTTGGTTGGCATAGGCACATATTTGATGATTGAGCGAAGAGAAACCCATTCAGGCAATGAGGAGGGCTATACATGGCTAATCTTTGCATTCTTGGCAGCAATATTCGCAAGCCTCACAGCTATTTTGGGCAAATTGGGTATCGAAGATGTAGCGCCTCATCTTGGAACTGCCATACGGACAATCGTTGTTCTCATTATGGCTTGGCTCATTGTATTTTTGCAGGGTAAGCAACACGAAATCAAACATATCGATAAGCGAAGCTGGCTATTCATTGGTCTATCTGGTCTGGCCACAGGGCTCTCGTGGCTTATTTTTTTACCGCGCACTGCAAGATGGACCTGTCAGCGTGGTTGTCCCCATCGACAAATTGAGCATTCTCATTACGGTCGCGTTTGGCTATTTCTTTTTGCACGAAAAACTGAATAAAAAACCTTTCGCCGGACTTTTGATGATTGTAATAGGAACACTCAGCCTGATTTTTCTATGATCTAATGGCTTGTTTTGCTCATTTGAATCCTCTCTTTGCTTTTTTGATATACCTGATATACGCGGTACTCCTTTATTTGCTTCAGCATTGGAAATTTTTGTTTTTTACTAAATCTTGATGCTGTTCAGCATAATTAGCTATTCGGCATCTAATCAAAAAAATGACCGTACCAATTCATTTGAATCAGTACGGCCGCATATGCTCTTATCGTTTTATTTCTCTCGTGTGTTTATATGGAACCGGTTCAGGCCTCTGCAAGTAATAATATCCTATGCCATCCGCGATAATATCATACAAATTATCTTTCACATAAGCCATTTTATAAAAATCCGCCTCTTTATCAGAGATAATATCCTTTACATATTGTGCCGCATAGTCACCGTGCGATCGGATACGCGCAATCGCCTGATAAACATCGTCGCCGCCTTCCGAACATTCCTTTTGACACAAGTTATCCTGTAAAAAATCGCAAAAGTAGGCGAAGTCATCATCCCAGTTGATATTACCATTCTGCTGCGCTTCGTAGCGTAATTTTTCGACCACCCGCAATAACTCTCCCTGCAAGCTTTCCGCCTGTCCCTGCTGCGGAACCAATTTTTTCCAGATGATTTTACATTCTTCAAAGTATTTCTTTTCATATGACGCGTTTTCCAATATCTCTGCCGGAAGGCTTTCTTCCTTGCCGCTGCCCTTCATCTACAAAATCCTCTCCTCTTCAAAATCGTTTTCACGACTTAAAATAATCACAAATACGCCTTTTTGCTTCCAGCATATGTTCCGCCAAATAAATAATACGCGCATCATCCATACGCTGTATCGGCGCAGAAATACTGATGCCATACTTCAACGCATCATTCACGCCCTCCACCGCAATCGCAATACAACGCACACCCATCTCGTTTTCTTCATTGTCAAGGGCATAGCCCTTTTTTCTGACAATCTCAATCTCCTCCATAAAAGCATCGAAATCCGTAATGGTATGCGGCGTAACCGGCCTAATTTCTTCTTGTTTCCAGAAACGCTCAATGTCCGTATCCTGCATTTGGGCAAGCATCGCTTTCCCCACACCGGAACAATACAACGGCAGGCTCTTTCCCGTTCGAGAGACCAGACGAATCGAATTGGTCTGAGATTCAATTTTGTCAATATAAACCGCATATGTACTCTCCAGTTGAACAAGATGGACCGTTTCTTCGGAAACACGCAGCAACTCCTTCAAAAAAGGACGAATACTTCCGACAACGTCCAGCTTGTTTAGAACATACCCCGCCACGTCGCATATTTTAAATCCCAAATCATATTTTCCTGTTACGCCATCTTGCTTGGCATAACCCATATAAATCAATGAATTTAAAACACGGTGCACCGTCGTTTTATTTAACATAACCCTTTGGCTGATTTCCGCTAACGCCAACGGTCCATCAGACGCCAACTCTTCCAAAACAGCAAATATTTTGTCTGCCACTTGTATCGGGTTTTGCTCCTCTTTGAAATAACTTTTCTGTTCCATGTTGATCTCTCTTTCTATTTTTAAAATTATACCTTTTGCTTGTGTAAATCTTATCAATTCGATTGACAATTAGCAAATCTATTGTATAATAAAAATATATATTTCACAATACAAAATTATATTTCACAATACGGAATTAGAGGTAGGTAACTATGCATGAAATATTAATTAAACTAGAAAAAATGGGTGTTGTTCCTGTTGTTGTATTAAATGATGCAAAAGACGCCGCACCATTGGCGGCGGCATTGATAAACGGTGGTTTGCCATGTGCTGAAATCACATTCCGCACAGATGCGGCAGAAGAATCTATCCGCATTATGTCAGAGCAGTTCCCCTCCATGCTTGTAGGTGCCGGTACGGTTTTGAGCATCGAACAAGTAGATAGAGCGGTAAATGCAGGCGCGAAGTTCATCGTGAGCCCTGGTTTTGATGAGGAAATCGTGCGCTATTGTCAAAAAATCGGCGTTGCGATTACCCCGGGTATTGTAACCCCAAGCGAAGCCTCCAAGGCAGTAAAGGCCGGATTAGAAGTCGTGAAGTTCTTTCCTGCCGAAGCAGCAGGCGGTTTGCCCATGCTGAAAGCCTTGGCCGCACCATTCACAACCTTGCGCTTCATGCCCACAGGAGGCATTAGTGCAAGCAATATCAAAGAATACTTGGGTTTTTCCAAAATCTTTGCCTGCGGCGGAAGCTGGATGGTAAAAGACAGCTTGATTAAAGAACAGAAATTTGATGAAATTGAAGCCTTAACAAAAGAGGCTGTGGCGATTGTAAATAGCGTGCGAAACTAAGGAGGAACTCAACATGGCAAAAAAAATTGTTACCTTTGGTGAGATTATGTTAAGACTTGCTCCCCAGGGATATTATCGTTTTGTTCAATCGGATGTTCTCGGTGCAACATATGGCGGTGGCGAAGCGAATGTTGCAGTCTCCCTTGCAAATTATGGATTCGATGCTGCTTTCGTAACGAAGTTACCGAAACATGAAATTGGACAGGCGGCTATAAATTCTTTACGTTGTTTTGGTGTAGACACAACGAAAATCATACGCGGCGGCGAGCGCGTGGGTATTTATTTCTTGGAAAAAGGCGCATCTCAACGTCCTTCCAAAGTGATCTACGACCGTGCAGGATCATCTATCTCTACCGCTGTAAAAAGCGATTTCAATTGGAAAGAAATTTTCGCTGGCGTAGAGTGGTTCCACTTCACAGGTATCACACCTGCGTTAAACGATGATATTGCCGATATTTGTCTAGACGCTTGCAAAACCGCAAAAGACATGGGTATCACCATATCCTGCGACCTAAATTATAGAAATAAATTATGGTCAAAAGAAAAAGCCGGCCAGGTTATGGGCGAGCTTTGTAAATACGTTGATGTCTGCATTGCCAACGAAGAGGATGCTGCTGATGTATTTGGCATCCACGCCGCAGGCACAGACGTGACCAAAGGCGAGGTGAACCACGAGGGCTACAAGGATGTAGCAACACAGTTGGCAAACCGCTTCGGTTTTCAAAAAGTTGCCATTACCTTGCGGGAATCCATTTCTGCGAATGACAATAACTGGTCTGCCATGTTATACGATGGCAACGACTTTTTCTTCAGTAAAAAATACAGTATGCGAATCGTTGACCGTGTTGGTGGCGGCGATAGCTTTGGCGGCGGTTTGATTTGTGCTGCTTTGAACGGTTATTCTTCTCAAGAAACCATTGAGTTTGCCGTTGCTGCTTCCTGTCTAAAACACTCCATCGAAGGTGATTTCAACATGGTTTCGATGGATGAAGTATCAAAACTCGCCGGCGGCGATGCTTCCGGACGTGTACAACGCTGATCCCGCCTCAGTTTTTCTGGGGTTATAAAAAAAGAAGGTTCGAGTGCCCTGCTCGACCTTCTTTTGATGCACGCTTTTAAATAAGCGATTTATTGATTCCTTACTACCCTCGGATAAAATACCGAAGGGCATTCTTTCTGGATGTGTCCAGATGCTTTCTTGTCACTTCTTCTACCAACGCAGCATCGTTGGCTAGGTAAGCATCTATGATTTTTATATGCTCTTTTGCAGCGTCAAGATAATTTTCCGGCTCGTAAGATGTTTTGATACGGATACGGTGACTATGGTCTGTTACATTATTAATCAGTTGTTTTAGAAAAACATTTTCTTCATACTGAAAAATACCGGAATGCAGCTCCCTGTCTAAGTCTGTATAATATTTCATCTCGTCGTTTGTTGAAACACTGGGCACATCTTTTAGAAATGATTCCCGCATCTCCAAAAGCCACTTCTCTGAAACTCTTCCGCAGACGCGTCTGCAAATATAAGGTTCGTTTAAAAATCTCGTTTCGTATAACTGATGCACCAAGTCTAAAGTAATATCTGTTACAATCGTCCCTTTTCGCGGATAAATGTATACAAATCCTTCTTTTTCTAACTTCTGAAACGCTTCACGAATCGGCGTACGGCTTACTTGAAGCTCTTCCATCAATAAGTCTTCCGAAACGTCCGCCAAAGGGGACAGGCTACCATCAAGAATTTTCTCCTTGATGGCCAAATATGCCCAATCCTTCTTCCCGGAAATTTTCTGTGAACCATTACTGTTCTGTCGTATTATCATTTGTTCACACATCACTCTCTGGTCAATTTCAGACAGAAAATTTTTTCGTTCAAATTAAAAACCAACCAACGCACCGCCATCAACGATAATATGCGTACCGTTTACAAATGATGCCGCATCAGAACATAAATATACAGCAGCCCAACCAATGTCCTCCGGTTTCCCAAATTTTTTCATCGGCGTTCTGCCAAGAATCTTATTCTTTCTTTCATCATCTCCATCCAACGCTTTATGAAGCATTGGTGTTTCAATCCAGCCAGGCGCAATGGCATTAATACGGATGCCATGAGCAGACACCTCTGTCGCTAATGTACGCACCATGCCTAAAACAGCGGATTTGGATGCCGAATATCCCATGACATAGGGCTGTCCCAAAAATCCTGTCATGGAAGAAATGAAAATAACACTTCCTTTATTATGCTCTTTCATATGAGGAATAAGCGCCTTCGTTAACGCAAAAGATGCCACCACATGTACATCCAATACGTTCGTGAAATCCGTAACCGTCATCTCCTCAATCGGTTTTTTGCAGTGATTTCCTGCATTGTTTACTAGAATCTCAATCTGTCCGTTTTCTTTAATTATTTTTTCTACCAAGCCCGGCACACTATCCGTGTCTGTAATGTTAAATTGATAATATACCGCATCGTTCCCCAACTCTTTGCATGCAGCCGCCAAAGTTTCTTCGCCTTCAATCCCCACGATGATTACTTTCGCCCCTGCTTGAGACAAACATTTTGCCATGGCAAATCCCAAGCCGGTTGCCCCGCCTGTAATAAGCGCATTTTGTCCATGTAATCCAAAGATTTTATCTATCATTTTACTGGCACCTTCCTTTTTTGTCAACTCCGGATGTTTGATACTTATAGGGAATAAAGTACTCTTTATGCCCCAATTTCTCGGCCTTTGTTTGCTCTCCCCCGCACACACTTCCAACAAGCTCAATCAAACGTTCGGTCAAATCCGGCAGCGTCTCTTTACCACTCAATATCGTCCCCGCATCAAAATCCATATCGCCAATCATATGCGTATAAGTATTTGTATTTCCTGTGATTTTGACAACCGGTGCCACAGCACTGCCAACTACATTTCCTCGGCCTGTCACCAAAAATACCAGATGTGAACCGCAGGCAATCAAATCCATCATTCCCTCATTATCATTGGGGTTCGTATAACCAAAGCCCATCCAATGCGGATCGGGGGTGCTGTCCAAAAGCCATAATCCCTCTTTCGGCGGCAATTGAGAAACCTTAATGACTCCCTGAATCGGCTGAGAGCCACTTTTTATCACCGCACCCATACTCTTTTCTTCAATCGTTGTCAATCCGCCCGCAAAATTCCCCGGCGAAACAGAATACTGCCGCACATCCTTGCAGTAATCCAATGCCTTGTCGTACGTATACGCCAGATCTTCTTGTGCCTGCGTATCCGCAGCCCGCTCCAAAAGCAAGCTTCGTAATCCCACTGCCTCAACAATTTCCTCAAAGATACACGTTCCGTCCAAATCAACCATTTGATCAAAAAATGTACCTACTACGACATTGCCTGCCAGCCCTGATGTATAATCAGAGCCGCCGCATTCCGCACCCACAATCAAGTCTTTGAATCCCATCGGTGCCGTGGGCGTCAGCTTTAGCCTCTCCAACATATCTAAAACCGCTTGGCACCCTTGGTGCACGGCGCTTTGGGTTCCGCCAACATCCTGAATGTAGAGCCATCCTGACAATTTTCCGGCATCATCCGCTTTTTGAGCAAGCATGGAAGGTTGATTGTATTCACATCCCAAGCCAACCACGAACACACCGCCAATATTTGGATGACGGATTAATGCCAGCAACATTCTGACCGCATAATCATTGTCCGTACATCCGCTGAAACCGACCACATCCACATCCGGATGGTTTAGGTTCTTTGCAATTTCCTTTGCTACATGGGAGGAACACTCAACCGTGTAAATTACCAAAACCTTATTGCGTATTCCCAATCGTCCATCTTTTCTGACATAGCCATTCCACGTAATGTTTTGCAAGTCCTTCATCTCTTCATGGCCTCCCATCACTCATAAACCGTATCTGTCGGCGCACCTGTGATAATATCCAGCTTGCTGGAACGGCTATCGTATTTACTCTTCATGTTTTGCAAATGTACCCATTCGCCTTTTTGTATTTCTTGAATCGCTTCACCAATTACAACGCCATACTTGACAATATCCTCGCCCGCGAAAATGTCCCGCAGGGCAATTTTATGCCCCGCGTTGACATTGGAAAGTGCTTCTATTTCGGCATGAGAAGTCTCTCCGTAAATCAATACTTTCCCCGGTACTAAATCATCCAGCGCCGTTATAACATTATCTTTTTTATTAATTTGGAAACAAGTTTGCAGCATGAAACATACCTCCTACAATATACCAAATTTGGCAAATGCATCCGTTGCCGTCATACCGTCTTCGATGGCCTTACGTACCACCTTCTCTCCCCGCGCTTTCTCCAGGGACTCTGTTATCACTTGCTCCTCTATCTCTTTCGGAATAATCAGCACACCGTCTCTATCGCCAAAAACAATATCTCCGGGATTTATCCAAACATCGCCGATTTCGATAGGGCATCTGTAATCGACAACCTGTGTACGCACAGAAGAATCCTGCGCATAAGAGCCTCTGGAAAATACAGGCCAATTCTGCTCCAATACCTGTGGTGTATCTCTGTGGTATCCGTTAACAACAGCGCCTGCACACTTACGCACGCGTGCGGTTGCCGTTAGCAATTCTCCCCAGTAAGCACAACGCATAGCACCGCCTGTAGCGATGTAGATTTCATCTTCTTGCAATTGATCCAGCGCTTCTGTCAACAAACCGAATGGTTTTTTCTGCGGGCCAAATACATCAATCATCAGTACCGTCATTGCACGTCCGACAAGGATAAAATCATCCTTTAACGGTTTAATCTCCGGAGACAAAATTTGGTGATACCTATCTAATGTATCCAAAATGTCTCCCACAACAGGCGTATACAATTCCTTTTTCATTAAAGCAAATAACTCTTTATCGTTTTTCCACTCAGCCATATGGTCTTCTCCTTTTCTCTATTCCAAAGTAACCACGTCATTAAGCGCCGTAAAGTAAGTTTACGAAGAATGTCGAAAACATCGGTACAAATGTCAATAACAACAAACAAATGAGCAACAAAATGTAGAATGGTACCGCTTCTCGAATAAATTTGTTGATTTTACACCCGGTAATACCGCAAGTAACAAACATCAGCGTACCCATCGGCGGTGACAAAGCACCAATCGCATTATTGAAGATGAATACCATCGCAAACTGAATCGGATCAATACCGAACGAGTTCGCAACCGGCGCCAGCAAAGGTACCAATACAATCATGGAGGCATTACCCTCAATAAACATACCAACAATAATCAAGAACACATTTACAATCATCAAAAACACGTACTTGTTGCTAATATTTGCTACCATAAACTCCGTAAACTGCTGTGGAATTCTTTCTCTTGTCAATATCCACGCAAATGCGGACGCAGCAGCAACAATCAACATAATGGAAGCCGTTGTGCAAACCGTTTCTTTCAGTCCCATAAGGAACTCTTTCATAGTCATTTCACGATATACAATCGCCAATATCAACGCATAGACAATCGCAACCGAACCTGCTTCCGTTGGTGTGAAAATACCCAAGCGGATACCACCAATGATAATAATCGGCAAACATAACGGAGGAATTGCACCAATGAATGCTTTTGTAAACGCTTCTCTCGTAATCTTCTCACGATGTTCTGTTTCGTATCCGCGTTTTTTCGAAATAATCGCAACCAAAATCATCAATGCCACACAAAGCAGCAAGCCGGGCCCAATACCTGCAATGAACAATTTACCAATGGATACATTGGCAATCGATCCGTATATAATCATCGCAATGCCGGGAGGAATCAATGGCGTAATCATCGCCGATGTTGCTGTAAGTACAGAAGAAAACTCTTTGGAATAACCTTTTTTCTCCATCTCCGGAACCAACATTTTCGACTGCATTGCCGCATCAGCAAGATTTGATCCGGATAAGCCGCCCATCAATGTGGAAAGCAAAACGTTTACCTGCCCCAATCCACCGGGAAGCGGTCTCGTAACGATGGAACAAAAATCCATTACCCTTTTTGTTACACCCGAGTAGTTCATAAATACACCCGCCGCAACAAAGAATGGAACCGCCAGAAGCGGAATACTCTCAACTCCTGATATGATACGCTGTGCAAAAATTTGAGAAGGCACCGATGGTGTCAAAACAAAATACACAACAGATCCTGACAATACCGCAATAAATACAGGTGCTTTCATAAATAACAACACGAGCATAATAATTGCGCATAAACCAATATAACTATCCAATGTTCTCTACCCCCTCACGTACTTTTCCGGTTATGCGATAATAATAATCAAATGCAAAATTGATAATCGTTAACACACAACCAATTGGCACACAGGAATAAATCAAACCGGATGGAATTTTCAAAATATTTGTTGTACGGCCTGTGCTGACCATTTGTTGAATCAAATCTATACTTTTCAAGCATGCGTAACCTAAAATAATAATTAAAATAATATACATAATAGCTTCCACAATCCTTTTACAGAAAGGGCTAAAGCGATCCACAACCATGTCGATCGCAACATGGCTGCCGTTTCTTGCCGCAACACTTGCGCCAAAATAAATTACCCAGATAAAGCACATCAATTGCGCCTCTTCCTGCCAAACGATCGGATTATTTAAAAAATATCGAAAAATTACTCCAGTAAACGTAATCGTAACCAAGACACAAAACGTTATCGCCGTTAAAAATAAATCCAAGTTCAACAATACATTTAAACCTTTATTCTTAAAAATATTGTCCAAAGTAGTACGCCTCCTTTTCTTTCGTGGTTATTTCTTCTTTCATAAGTACCTTCTCTTTATGAAACCGCCATTATTTATGAAGAAATCCGCCGCGTTTTACACGCAGCGGACTTCGATAAATAACACGGCTTATCAAAAATCAATTACTCGCCCAAAATCGCTTTTACTGTATCATACAAGCCCTCGGACCATGTAGAAGTGAACTCTGGCAATTCATAGAATGCACTTGCTGCTTCCTGGAATCCAGCCATTGTTGCTGCATCCGGCTCAACAACTGTTACGCCAACTTCTTTGAATTTTTCAATCATTTCCGCATCCTGGCTTGCTGCAAGTTCATTGTTGTAAACACCTGCTTCATAAGCAGACGCCAACAACCAACCCTGCTGTTCTACAGTTAAGGAATCATAGAATGTTGTGCCGCAAATCCATGTTGTATAGTTCAATACGTGTCCGTCAAGAATTAAGTATTTTGCAACTTCATGGTAAGAACCATTGTACAATACGGATAATGGGTTTTCCAAACCATCAATTGTACCCTGCTGCAAGGAAGTATACACTTCACCTAAAGCCATTGGTGTAGGTGTCGCACCCAACACTTCGAAACCTTTAATCTGAATTGTGTTGTTTGGAACACGAATTTTCATACCCTGCAAATCTTCAACAGCGTTTACCGGTTTGGTTGTCAATGTGTGACGCGCGCCGTAAGCCCAGTTCGCTGCAATCATCTGCAGACCCTGTTCTGCCAATAAATCTGTCTGTTCATGCCACCAGTCACTCTCGATCAATGTCCAGCACTGATCCCAGTTTTCAAACAAATAAGGTCCAAACACGATACCCATATCAGGCACACCACGGTCAGCATAGAATGCGCCGTCTGCGAGTGTCATAACGTTACCGCCGGCAATCATCTGATCGATTACGTCATTTTTGCTACCCAACTGACTGGATGGAAAGAGCTCCATAACCATTTGGCCACCGCTCATTTCTTCCAAAATACGCTGCCATTCCTGTGCTGCCAAATCGATGGTCTCACCAGGGTTGTTTTCATACCCCAGCTGTACAACAACCGGTTTTACCTCTGCAGAAGTATCTCCGCTTGTTTCTCCTCCGTTAGAAGAAGATGTTCCGCCGTTGCAGCCGGACAACATACCCGCCGCAATTGTTCCTGTAAGTAACAAAGCAAATAATTTTTTCATTTTTAATTTCCCCTTTCTTTCGCAGTGATAAAATGATATCGTACTTTCTGCGATAAAGTACATATTGAGCGGATTTCTTTTTTAAAAGTATCCGTTATCCCACTCATGATGGTTAAAACTCCAAAATCACTTTCAGCATAGATCCAGCGTTTTTATCAAACTCTGCAAATGCCGTCGGCGAATTCGCAAACTTATATGTATTGGTCACGATTTTTTCCACATCGAACTTCTTTTCCAAAATGATTTTGATAACATCTTCAAAATCTTTTGCCACTGCATTTCTGGAGCCGTGAATGAACAGCTCTTTTTTCTGGATTAATGTGAAGTTAAAATCAAGATTTGTCTTTCCCACACCAATCACAATCACACGTCCGCCAAAAGCCGCAGCATCTACGCAATTTTGGAATGTAGACGGTAAACCAACCGCTTCTATGGTGACATCAAAACCATTGCCGTCCGTCGCTTCATTTACCTGTTTTTGAAAACGCTCGTCTCCATCATTTAAAATAATGCCATCAGCGCCCAACTCTTTTGCAATACCCAGCTTATCTGCCGCAACATCACTCACGTAGACCTTCGCACCGGCAATCTTTGCCGAAGCCATTGCCAAAATGCCAATCGTTCCCGCACCGATAACCAAAACTTTTTCGCCCGGCTGTACATTTGCGTGGCGTACACCATGGTAACTGATACAAAACGGCTCAACAAGCGTCGCTTGTCTGGCTGTCAATCCCTCAACACAATACAGGCGTTCTATCGGCATCGTGATATAGTTTGCAAAACCGCCTTCACGCTGAACGCCCATCGTTTCATTCGTTGTACAACAATTTACCAGTCCTCTTTTGCAAGAATAACATTCGCCGCAGTTAAAATACGGATTTGCCGTTACCAACATACCCGCCTTCAGCCCTTTGTCATTCTCCCCGATTTCCACAATTTCTGCCGAGAACTCGTGCCCCGGAACACGAGGATACGATACATAGGCTGATGCGCCTCGATATGTATTCAAATCCGAACCGCAAATTCCGCCGTAAAGAATTTTCAGCACCGCTTCATTTTCCTTTGGCTGTGGCATCGCAATTTCACGCATTTCCACCTTCCCCGGCTCCGTAAGTACAACACATTGATTCATGTGATGTGCCCTCCTCCTCTTTATGATTCATATATTTCTCTGATATACTCTTGATATATCTTTCGTATATTTTACTCTGATTCTCCTTTTTCCGCAATGAAGAAATGCCACAAAATTATATTGTATTTTTTGTCATATATGTCCAATCGTTTTTGTGAAAAATCCCTTGACATCCCCTTTTTTCAATGCTTCCAGACATGTTTTTTCTTCCGGCATTTCTGTGTTTTCTCGTCATTACTGTACTTATAATTCTTCTCTATATTCGCCTTTTTTCCGAAAAAGAACGCTCCTGCCCGCTATTTTTTTGAACTTTTATATTTTTCACACTACGATTTTAATAAAAATGTGTCCTCTCTGCAACCCGCCCTTTCGTTTATCTTTACATTTATCTTTACTTATTCAATAAATCTTCAGATTCTCTCTTTTTCTTGCCTAATTTCGTAACATTTTTATAAAACTTATGCTATACTAATTGATATAGCTATAGTCAAATGATAGAAACAGGGTGTGTAAACTTATGGAAACAATTCGCAATATGTTCAGCAATATGGGTATCACCGAATTCCTATTCCCATCTTTGGGAATTACGGATATTTTAGATATTCTGATTGTTGCCTACCTTATTTATAAAATAGTATTCTGGATAAAAGAGACCCGCGCATGGACGTTATTTAAAGGGGTCTTGGTTATTGTCGCTCTTGCAGCCGTTGCAACTGTGCTGCAATTAAATACCATTCTCTGGATTCTTCAAAATACCATTTCCGTCGGAATTATTGCCGTTATCATCTTATTTCAGCCAGAGCTTCGCAAAGCTTTGGAACAGCTGGGAAAAGGGCAGTTTTTCTCCTATTTTATGCGTACGGATGCATCCGGCAGCGGAGATGGTATCCTGGAACGTACAGTCAACGAAATTGCGAAGGCTGTTGATAAAATGAGTGCTGTAAAAACCGGCGCTCTTATCTTGGTTGAACAGGAAGTTCCTTTGGGCGATTTGGAGCGCACAGGCATCCCGATTGATGCCGCCATATCCAGCCAGCTGTTAATCAATATTTTTGAACATAATACGCCTCTCCATGACGGCGCCGTTATCGTTCGCCACAATCGGGTGGCTGCGGCAACTTGCTTTTTGCCTCTAACAGAAAGTGACGAAATCAGCATGGATCTTGGTACACGTCACCGTGCAGCCATCGGCGCAAGCGAAGTTTCGGATGCCTATGTTATTGTTGTGTCCGAAGAGACAGGCAGTGTTTCTGTTGCCCGCGGAGGTGTTTTGTACCGCGACTTAACGAATGAACAATTACGGGGAATGCTTTCTCAGTCGAATAAAAAGACGGCAAAGAAAACGCTTTCTCTTTGGAAAGGACGACAGGAGCCATGAAAAAATTTCAAGAACTTTTAATGGAAGATTTGGGGTGGAAACTTCTTTCTGTTGTCATTGCCGTAATCATGTGGTTTATGGTTATTAATATTACACAGCCCGTAGAGATAAGAAGCTATTCCAGAAATATCACGCTGACAAATATGGACGTATTGACCGAACGGGGATTAACTGTCGCCAATGCGGAGGACTTGGAAAATATTAAAATTACCATTAAGATAAAAGCACAGCGAACCGCTTTGGATCGCCTGACTCAATCCGGAGACTGGCTAAGCGCCGTTGTGGACCTTTCCGCCGTGGCATATGCCGTGGATGGAGATGTCATTACGCTCGCCGTTGAAGCGCTTATGCCAAATAATTACACAAACTACACAATTACCAGCAAAACACCTGCCGTTGCGGAAATTCGAATCGAACGCCTTGTTTCAATGGAAAAGCCTATTACGCTTCGCGTGAATGGTGATACGCCGTCTGATTTGCTGCTCTCGGCACCGCAAACCAGCGCACAGGCAGTTATGGTGCATGGCCCCGCCTCCGCAGTTTCTCAAGTTGATATCGTTTTGGCCGAAATCAATGCGCAAGATATTCAGGGTGAAACGCCGATTACATCAAGGCTTGTGGCTTATGATGCAAATGGCACTCCTGTAAAAGGTGTTTCTTTGAGTTTGTCCGAAATTACCGTGTCTTATCAAATACACATAACAAAAATGCTTCCTCTTCAAGTGAATATTGTCGGCGCACCGGCAGACGGCTATGAAGTAGGCTCCATCAGTTGCTCACCGCAGCAAATTGAAGTCACCGGATCCGAGAAGAATCTGGAGAACCTTATATATATTCAATTAGACAGCCTTGATATCAGCAATAAAACCGGCGATATTGTAGAAACCTATGATTTGCAGCTCTATCTCCCCGAAGGCGTATACCTAAGGAATAGCTCAATCGCACAACTTACCGTTACCATTGAGAGGATGCAAGGTAGGACAATCACGCTGGAGTCCCGGCAAATTACGCTATTAAACCAAAATGAGTCCATGACCTACACCATCGCAGGCAACATAGAGATTCCTATGGAGGCCGGTTCTGCTCTTTTGGATAACTTGGATGTCACAACAATTGGCGCAACAGCTGATGTTAGCACACTCGCTGCCGGCACACACCATGTATTGGTTACACCGCAATTACCAAGCGGCATAACCGCAGGCTATGCCTATGCATCTGTCACCGTTGCCGAAAAAGAACCCTTTCCGGACGAATCACCTTCCGAAGGAAACGTAAATATAGTAGATGAAGAGATTTAATCCGGAGGAAGAACTATGGGAAGATTATTTGGTACAGATGGCGTACGCGGCATTGCAAATACCGAATTAACATGTGAATTGGCATTTCAACTAGGTCGAGCGGGTGCCTATGTTTTGACAAAAGAAGCAAATTATACACCAAGAATTTTGGTTGCTATGGATACAAGAATCAGCGGAGATATGTTAGATTCCGCTTTAACAGCAGGCATTTGCTCTGTGGGCGCACAGGCGGTGAGTGCCGGAATTATTCCGACACCTGCTGTCGCATATTTGGTACGAAAATACGGATTGGACGCAGGCGTTATGATTTCCGCCTCCCACAACCCTGTTGAATATAACGGTATTAAATTCTTCAATCATGAAGGATATAAACTAAGTGATGCATTGGAAGAAGAGATTGAAAACATCATCCTGAACCAAAAGAATATACTTCCAACACCCACCGGCAACCATGTTGGTGCCAAATCTTTTATTACAAGTGCATTGGATGATTATGTTTCTTTCTTGTCAAAAAGTACAGATCAGCATTTTAAGCACCTGACCGTCGCCTTGGACTGTGCAAACGGCGCAGCATATTCCGCCGCCCCTATGGTATTACAGAAACTGGGCGCAAAGGTGAAAATCATTCATAATGATCCCGACGGAACAAACATCAACAAAGCGTGCGGCTCAACCCACATGGAAGATTTGACCACATTGGTAAAGGAAACCCGCGCAGACATCGGCTTCGCCTTTGATGGGGATGCTGATCGCTGTCTCGCTGTGGATGAAAACGGCAACCTGATGGATGGGGACAAAATTCTGGCTATTTGCGGATTGGATATGGATACAAGCGGGACATTGAAAAATCACACAATCGTGGGGACCGTCATGTCCAACCTTGGCTTAAATATTATGGCGCAAAAACACAATCTCCGCGTTGCTCAAACGGATGTGGGCGACCGCTATGTGCTTGAGCATATGATGGCACATGGCCACAACCTTGGCGGCGAACAGTCCGGACATATTATATTTTCGGATTATAATACAACCGGCGACGGCATCCTCACCGCAATCCAGATGCTTTCCATCTTAAAGCGCAGCGGGAAGAAAGCATCTGAATTGGCTGAGGTCATGGAGGTTATGCCCCAGGTTTTGGTAAACGCCCGGGTAGACAATGCGAAAAAGAATCTTTATATGGAAGTTCCTGAAATTCAAGACGCCATTACCCAACTGGAAAACACATTTGCACAAGAGGGCAGGGTGCTGATTCGTACTTCCGGCACAGAACCCCTTGTTCGTGTTATGATTGAAGGAAAAAACGAAGAAAAAATACAACAAGAGGCAAAGAAACTTGCCTTACTGATTGAAGAAAAATTAGGTTGAATACATTTCATAGCCGGTGTTAAAGTGCTTGACGCCGGCTTTAAAATTGCATACAATGGTAATTAGCTTTCCGCAACCACTTGGTAAAATCACCGCCTATACAAATACGTCTCCGTAGCTCAGCAGGATAGAGCGTTCGCCTCCTAAGCGAAAGGCCGTGAGTTCGAATCTCGCCGGGGACATCAAAAAAGTCATTGTATTCCGCCATGGCTTGGCGAAATACAATGACTTTTACTACGCAAAACAACGCTATTATGCCCACGAAATACATATCGATTGTTTTATGTAATCAAATCCCGAACTTGAAATTTATCGGCGAAAGGACGAATACTATGAAGATAGACAAGAAAACGCTTTGGAACGTGCCGCTATTTTGTGTTATCTCTGGCATGATTACTTTTTACGTTGTGGGTTTTCTGACAGATCAATTTTTCGCGGTCATGCCCACGGATGAATCAATCACNTTTTACCNTACAGGGATGCTCATCATGTANGGNGNTATANTTNTCACNACACTTGCCGTTGGCGGTATGCGATTTTTTCGAAACATGACCCGGAAAGAAATTTTCTGCTCTGCATCCATCATTGTCGCTATTGGCTTCATCGCAAGACTGGCTCGCCCGAGTATTGTTCTCACTGCGGTCTCTTCTTCNATGCAGACTTACACCATGGCAAGTTTGGATACGCTCCTTTTCACGAAGATTTTCCAACTCTTTGAATGGGGATATTTTGTACCCCTATTATTAGGTCAACTGGAAATACATTGGGGGATTAGTATACTTTCCGGTGTTTTTGTACCATATTTATTTATTCCGTTTGGAAAAAAAGACTAAGCATCTATGCCCAAATACACGCCAATTGACTATTTTTCCTTTTCGTGTTACTTTATGTTTATACTAGGGAATGAGGTTCTCCCTTGGCGTAGCCTAAAGTGCTTATACAAGCTGATGACTTCTGCAACGAAAATTGCGGAAGTGTCAGCTTTTTGTACTTTCGCGACAACAATATGAGGAGGAATTTCTTATGCTGACAAGCCTTGCGCTAATCTTTCTTGTCGGAATGCTGCTTGGTTCCATATTTTCCAAATTACGATTACCAAGTCTTTTGGGCATGCTGTTAACCGGCTTGCTTCTGGGGCCTTATGCCCTTAACTTAATCGATGACTCCATTCTGTCCATATCGACAGATTTACGCCAATTTGCACTCGTAATCATTTTGCTGCGCGGCGGGCTGTCGTTAAACTTAGATGATTTGACTAGACCTGTGCTTATTCTATCATTGGAGGTTTTTTCTCATAGGCTTCCGCCTCTTTTGAACCACGGGCATTGCCCGTGGTTTTCCGGTATACAAATAAAAAGCCGATTGTCATCATGTATCTGCACATAACAACAATCGGCTCTACTCACAAATTTTATAACGGTCTCATCGTCGGGAACAAAATGACATCCCTGATTGAAACAGCCTCCGTCAAAAGCATGACAAAACGGTCAATGCCAACACCCAGTCCACCCGTCGGGGGCATACCATATTCCAGCGCTGTCAAGAAGTCCTCATCAATCATATTCGCCTCATCATCCCCTGCTGCACGAAGCATTTCTTGATACTCGAAA
>JGI994J12354_10000621_pt1 | contig 35382 bp, 17 predicted proteins | sample IntmicLarv3ML3BL_FD_12354 | JGI IMG/M metagenome (IMG submission 12354) | reverse complement strand
AGGATGTCTTCTTCGGCATATCCTTTATTTCTATTCTAACTATGCTGAAGAATTTCGCGTCGAGCCATTTTGCGTAGAATGTTGTGTGCTTATTGATTGCATAAGTCGCGATATTCTCGGCTTTTCCGTCTATTGTTGTTGACCAGCCTGAGAACACATAGCTTTCAAGAGTCGGAACTTTCGGTTCGATTGCAAATCCTCCGCCTTTAACCGACTGGGTTAAGTCGCCGCCTGTGCTGGCACCGCCGTTGAGGTCGAATGTTACAGTGTAGGATTCTGTCGGTGTCGGAGGTTTGATTCCTCCACTCAACTCAGGATCCTCTCCCAAATCTTCAAACCAGAACGTCTGACCGACCGAAATTCCGTCCATCCCTTCGATGCTCGGATTATCTATATACGCCCACAAATTGTAGAATGTCGGTAAGCTGTCAATGTGCCAGTTCAATCTGTCTGAAATTAACGACGCCGCTTTTGAATCGTAAAGACCGCCTACGCCCAAGAACAAATACGCATTATCCGAAATTTCAGACGAGAAAACGTCATAGGTGTGACCAATTTCCAGAATTACCGATTCGTCGAGTTCGGCGTAGTAATATCCGTCTTTTTGCGGCGAGTCGGGTGAGATCGTGACTTGCGCAACTATCCAGCCCTGAACCTTGGGGTCGCTGAACTTAAACACGGGGCTCGGCCATGAATATTCATATCTTCTGCTGTCGATCATTCCCGAATTTGTTATGTCAACGATGTAAATCGTGTGCTCTCTTGTAATCGGGTATGCCGGATAGCCGATGCCTGTTACTTTTGCGTTTGTAACCATTTTTATTTCATAGCCCAAGTTTCTTCCGTTCTTCGCGTCAAAGTCGGATTGTTGATTCGGCACTTGCGCCTGCGAAAAATTTAAAAGCGGTTTGGGTATAAAACTTCTCTCTCTCGCATTTACCCATTTTGCGTAAAGCGTCATGTTTCTGCTTACACCCGTTCTAAAATCCCACAGTTGAGTGCAAGCGCTGTCCGTATACCATCCGCCTAAGTTATATCCTTGTTTGCTTAACGAAGCGTCGGGTCTGGGAATGGTCGAGCCGCCCGAAACCTCCGCTGGTTCTGCTGCGCCTCCACCATCTGTGTTAAACGTGACAGTGTATTTAACAGCGGCCGAAATAAACTCGCTTGCTATTGCTACATCGGCGTTTGGCATTGTAAATATATAGTCGTTTCCGACTTTTTCAACGTTCACGTTTTCTGTTTCACCGTCGTCATTTATAAACGTAACAATCGGAATGTTTGGTATATAACCCGGTTTCGCCGTCATTGTTATTCTTACTTTTTCACCCATCAATGCAGCTTCAGGCGACACTACAACTGTTCCATTTTCAACCTGCTCAAGAATAATGTCTTTTTCTTCCAGCGCGTCTAAAATATTCACTTGCATTTCACCGTATTTCGTGCCGTCAAACACTGAGGTTGCCTTCACGGTTATTTCTTCAGCTGTTTCATATAACGAAACACTAAGAATACCCGTGATCGGGTCAATCGTCGTCTGCGGGAAAGCAGGGTCGTTTCTTACGCCGAAAATCTCCCATGTTACGGATTCATCCGCTTCGCCTGTCGTGAGAACGAATGTGCGGAACGTGTAGTTGATGCTTCTGTTTGCCCCTATAAATCCTCCCTCAATCGCCGGCGGACTTATTGTAACGCTTATTACTGATTGTAGCACAACTTTAACTGTCGCAGGTTCCGAAACTGCAAAGGCTATTTTGTTCGCGCCGTCTGCGAGGCTGTCGTTCGTGTTTGTCACTACAACATAGTAGTAAAATTCGCCCTCAACATCTGTCGGAACAGAATATTCCGCTCCTGTCGCGCCCGCTATAGACATTCCTCCGTTGTTTGCTGCACTGTCGTTTCTATACCATTGATAGGTCAAAACGCCGCCGTCTGTTTTTGATGCTGTTACGCTTAACATAAACACCTTATTAACATCTGACGTTCCGCCCTGCGGCTGAACCGCTATTGCGGGTATCACTGCGTTTATGTGGTCATTTGCCGTAACCTTAACCGCGTTACTCGCGACATGCACCATTTTGTTGTCGGTAACATTTTCGTTTGTGTTTGTTATTACAACATAATAATAGTAATCCCCCACCGCACTCGGGTCGACGACATATGACAAGCTTGTCGCGCCCGAAATGATTGTTCCGCCACTGTTGCTTTCGCTTGTGTTTGAAAACCATTGATATGAAATTGCTCCGCCCTTTTCGCTGTCTGAAATTGTCGCCGTTACCGATAAAGTTAATGTATCTGAAACATTAATCGTTCCGCCCAACGGCTGCGCAACTATTTCGGGAGCCGCCGCGTTTTCTGCTTGAACCTCCGAGCCGAAGAACATGATTGCGCCCTTACCCCAGAAAGCGTCCCACGAATATAAATCAATTTTAATATATTTCGCTTCAAACGAATTGTCGAATATAAGCTCTCTAAGCAGCTGATAATCCGTTACGCTTTCATAAATCGGCGTCCAGCTTTCGCCGTCAACCGAAGCCGACATTATGAGTGTAAAGGTTGAACTGTCGTTTACGTCACCTGCTTTATAGAGGTTTGTGTTGTTGAAATCGACCTTTACTATGTCATAAATTCCGTCAAACTCAATAAGAACATAGCTCACATCATCGGGATTGGCATTTGCCGGCGGACCCGAACGCAGATTCCAGCTTCCCTCACCCTCGCCGCTGTCGTTTTCGTCGCCGTTTATAAGACTTGTAATGTCTCTTATCGGTTTGCTTCTGTCGAGCACCAGCTTAACTGTCGGAGCATTTGTAACCGCTTTTTCAACGACACATTTAACCGCGTTTACCGAAACCGTCAGCGGCTCGCTTGTCAACGACGCTGTTTTCATGCCGTTCACGCTGTTGTTTGTGTTTGTAACTACTACATAATAGTAGAATGTTCCCGCAGAAGTTGTCGGCACGGCATAGGTCGCTTGTGTAGCCCCCGCTATTTGTGAACCGCCCTCATTTGAATTTGTTGTGTTGCTGTACCAACGATAGCTGATTGCACCGCCGTCGGAGCTTGCCGCGTCAACCGTCAGGTTGTAACCTTTCGAGCTTAGTGAAATTCCGCCGCCGGGCGCACTTGTCGGCCAGCTGTTTATTTTCGGTTCTGCCGCATCTACCGTAACGGCTACTGTCGCACGAATGACATTACTTGCCGCACTTGCGGTTTTGTTTCCGCTTGCGTTGTTGTTTGTGTTTGTAATCACCGCATAATAGTAATAATCGCTCTCGGTTTCCGACGGAATCGTGTAGGAATTTGAATTCGCGCCCGAAATTGCTTCTCCTCCCGTGCTTGAAGCGCTTCCGTTTCTGTACCATTGGCAGGAAAGCGTTCCGCCGTCAAGACTTATTGCAGACACGGTAAGAATGAACGTAGAACCGATGTTCACTACCCCGCTCGGGCTTTGCGGCTGCGTTTGAATGAACGGCGCAATCGCTTCTGCCAAGGTCACAACTTCAACCTTTGCCGTAAGGCTTGTCGAAACCGCCGTTTTGTTTCCCGACGCATTGTTGTTTGTGTTTGTAACCACAGCGTAATAATATACAGTTCCGATTTCGCCAATCGAAGCATTATATGCTGCCGAGGTTGCGTTCGGTATAATTTCGCCGCCTGTGTTTCCACTTGTTAAGGTCTTAAACCATTGATAAGTAAGCGTTCCGCCGTCCGTTACAGACGCCATTACTTTTAATTCAAATGTTCCGCCCAAATTCTGATAAACGCCGCCCGTTTGCGTTCCTGTCGGCGAGGAAATCGCAGGTGTTTGTGCGTTTAGTTCGTTTGTCACCGTAATTGAAGCCGCATCACTTGTTGAAACAGCCGTCTTGCTTCCGTCGGCGTTTGCGTTGTGATTAGTTACGACGACATAGTAATGGAAATTGCCCGATGTACCTGTCGGCACTCTGTAAAGAGCTGAAACTGCGCCGGATATTGCCGTTCCACCTGTGTTTGAATCACTTCCGTTTCTATACCACTGATAGGAAAGAGTTCCGCCGTCGGGGCTTGTCGCAATTACGCTCAATACGCATTGAGTGTCGAGGTTATAAATCCCGCTTTCGGGCTGTTTCGTTATGTTCGGAGCGGCAACACCTGTTCCCGACAACACTTCAATTCTTGCCGCAACACTGTTTGCCGTTGCTGTTTTCGTGCCATTTGCGCTTTCGTTTGTGTTTGTCGCCATGACGTAATAATATATCGTTCCGGCAACATCAATCGGCGCTTCATAGGTCTCTGACGTTGCTCCTTGAATGCTTGTTCCGCCCTCGTTGCTGTTTATCACATTTTTAAACCATTGATAGGTAACTGTTCCGCCGTCGGAAGAAGACGCCGCCGCTGTCAGCGGGTGTGTCGTTCCGAACGCGCTGTAGAATCCGTCTTGCGGTTCGAGTGTGAACACGGGTTTAACCGCGTTTACTAGCTCGTTTATGTGAACCGTGACGACCGCGCTTGCAATCATTCTCGAGCTTAATCCGCTGACCGAGTTTGTCACTTCAACGAAATAGAAATAGTTTCCCAATTCGTCTGTCGGGGCGTTATAAGTCGCATTTGTTTCGCCTGTAAGCCTTGTCGCGTTGCTCACTGTCGCTGCTGTGTTTGAATACCACTGATAACTAAGCGTTCCGCCGTCGTTTGCTTCGGCGACCACTTTCAGCTCACACACTCCGTTCTTAGTGAATGTTCCTCCCTCGGGCTGCTTTATTATCGTCGGGGCATATGCACCCGATGAACAAATCACTTCAACAGCCGCCGACTTAATTTGGAAAGTTCCTCTCTTTTCATCAACACCTTTTCTCGCGGTGATGATGCAGTAATAGTAAGCCGAGCCGTCTTCACGCTGTGTGTAAGGTGCTGTTGTTGTATATGCGGTTTTGGGAGCATTGAATGTTTTGTCATTTGCGCCGCTTATCGCGACGCCTCCGGCGGGATATTTCCATCCGACTCTAAACCATTGATAGGACAACTCAGCTCCGTCAATTGTTTCCGCTTCAACCGTGAGAGGCGTTGTTTCGCTTGGATTGTACTCAACCATAACATCTTGCGGCTGTGTTTTTATAACAGGGCGCATTGTGCCGTTTGTGTAGAAAAGGTTATAACCCTGAGCCGCATTAAGCTTGTCCGCATCGTCTTGACTGAAACGAACGGCGAACAAATGATGTGTGTTCCATTCAGACTCGTCGCTTTCATATTTAATAACAACCTCACCATCGGCATTCGTCATTCCCGAACCGATTGCCACGTCGTCTTTGAAGAAATAGAGCATTTTCCCCGGAACAGGTATGTTCCCGTAAGCGCCTGTCGTTCCGACAACCAATTTTGCTCTTATTTCAACGCCCTCGTTGTCTGGTGCTGTTTCAAGCGGCGCAAGTTCGACATTAATTCTTGTTTGTCTGTATGCTCCTAAATTCGTTTGGACATTGTTAATTTCAAACGTTTCGTCAGCCTTTCTCATCCAGTCTGTGCTGTCGAAGCTTCCGTGCCAGTCATCTTTAAGCCAGTTTTTAACCGAGGTGTCATATTCGTTGTTGGCAATAACCGTGCCGTATACCAATCTTGTCAGGGTTACACCCTCATGAAGATTTGAAAGATAGTTATCTTGAATAAGCGTGTTTACAATGTCTCTTTCGCCCTCGCCGTTTGCTTGGTTTGAATAGCCGTAGGCGACAACAAATATGCCGTTAATCGGCGGCGCTTCCATTGCACCCTCTCTTGTCGTGACCGAACCGTCACCTATTATTTTGTTGCCTGTGATGTTCGTTCCGTACATAACTGTTCCGGCAAAGCCCGCTTCGGTGTTTCCTTCTTTCGTGCTGTTGTGCCAGCGACCCGCCGTCAAGCCGATTCCCGTGTGATTTGACATTCTGTCGCCGTTTATTACCGTGTTTCTCGCAATGTTTACATAATAGTTAAACTGAACAACCTTTGCTTCAGCAATGCCCCAAACCCAAATTCCTCTGGCATCTGCCACAAGATTTTCGGCGACGACAATATCATATATGAAACCAAACGGCAAAATGCCTTTTGTGCAGTCGTCGATCCAGTTTTGGTATGCCGTACATTGATCCATTACGTTTGCGATTGAATAATAGCTTGTTGTGTCGGGTTCTATGTCGAAAGGTTTGTCAATCGTAATCTTCATTGTCGCCGGATCTATGCTTGTTATCGTTCTCTTTTGACCTAACCCGCGACCTTCCGTGATGACAAGATCCAACGTGCTAAACTCACTTCTCGGCCAGAAAAGCTTGTTTCGCGACTCAGGATCTGCCCCGTGATAACTTGTTGAAACAACACCGTAGGAGGTGACCGTCAATTCTCTTCCGCCACCGTTTACGTCAAGCACCCGCCCTCTGAAATATCCCGTGTTCGGGCCTTCAATGCCGATTCCCTCGCCATCGTTCATCTCGTCGTTTGTATAACCCTGACGAGCGACTATGTTGTTATACATATAGGCTTTATCTCTTGTGAAAATTCCGTGGGTAACGCCGTAATCTGCCGCGTCGTTGTTTGCGATTATGTGGTTGTTTTCAACGAAGCTGTACGCCGCCATAACTTGAATATTACCCGTTGAATATTCCATGTAGTTGTTTTTCATTTGAATATATTTTGTCGCAATCGAGAAAGTATTTACGCCGCAATAACCTCTGAGGAAGTTATTATTCATAATTATTCTTTCGTTTGCGCACCAGTAAACAGCAATGGGAGAAGCCCCCGTCGCTATTTCGGTGGGGTAATCCATTATCATGTCAACGATGAAAATTTCATTACTGCTTCTGTATCTGTTGTCATAATAGGAAATATCTGCGCCGAAGTCGATGAATTTTGAAGGTCTTTGATATTCGTCTTTCAACAAAATGCTGAAGTTTGCCACACCATGATTACTTGCAGCTCTTGAATTGTTCGACGAATCTACATAAGTTTTTGTTGTAATGAAACTTCCTGCGACTCCTCCGCCGTAATAAAGCTTCGTTTTTTCCTTATCCTGACCCATCAAAACTACACCTTGACCGAGTTTAATATTGCTTGAGCAATAATATCCGTTCGGGAAATATACAACACCGCCGCCCGCCGCTTCTGCTTTGTCGACAACCGCTTGAATCGCTTCTCTTTGATTTTCCATGCTGTTTATAACAACGCCGTTTTGCGTAACATCATAACGGTTGCCCCAGTTAAAATTCTGCGACCATGCCACGCCGAGACCAAGCGGGTCAACTTCTGCCATCGTGCCGTTTCTCTTTAAAATCGTTAGGGTTTGACATTCGCGGAAAATGCTTTGGTTTGCACTGTTGCCTGCCGCAGCTTTTCCGTTATCCTCACCGAGCGCATTATCAACCCTGCTCCAATTTGCGCCGTCGTTTGAAACCTCGACATAATATGTTCCCTGCGGTTCGCTGTTTATCGTGAAAGTCACACAATACGGGTTTACATCTTTAACCGAGCTTTTCGGAATGTTGACAACCGAACCATCTAAAGCGACAAGCCTTACCTGCGTGTTTTCTGTTCCTCCAAACTCGCTGCTGTCAAAATTTCGCCCTACGACTTGAATATCTAAGCCCGCGAAAACTTCATATTCTGACATGAACAGCGACCTTGCCGCGTTCAATTTATAGGGCTTACTCCAACCCTTGTCGTTTCTTACCCATACGTTATAAACTCCCGGGTCTGCTGATTTCGGCATTTCCAAAACAACAAACTCGCCCTCTTCATCCAATTGTTGAACTGTGAGTGCAATCGCACCCGCAGGAGGAATTACCGGAGAATCGCTTGAGCTTACCGACGGCGCCATTGCCACGGCGAAATTTTCATCATCGCCGAAGAAAGCATATCCGTTCAGGCTGAAAGAAGAACCCGCGTAAACACCGTCTGTCGCCATAATTATAACAGGAGGTTTGCCCCACGGTTCGGGGTCGATTACAAACGGAACTTCATTTGTTTTCGCCGCATTAAGTTTTTCGGCGTTGTTTTGCTCAAATTCTGCTTTGATGAAGAAATCACCCGTAAGATTAAAATCATATCCTGTCAGTGGTGCTGCGCCGTTTGCGTCTGTCACGGCTGTTTTCACTATTGGTTCAATCACCTTGACAATGTCGTCATGCGGGTCGAAAGCGATTGTGAATTTTATCGTTTGACTTTCAATCGGCTCACCGTTTGACCTTGTCAATATCGCGCTGATGTTAAGATTTTCGTTTACAACGCCGTGGAAGCCGTCGTTTTTGTTTAACGTCAGAGTTGTAGCGCCCAAGAACGGCATCTTTATTGAGGCAGGCTCGCTGCTCAATCCAAAACTTGTTCCCTTTGCATATCTCAATCTGTAGAAAACTTCTTCTCCTACATTTACGAATATGTCGTCATCAACATATTGTGTCTCGTCTTCCGTCAAGACATTTATTTGCTTATAATTAATGCCGTCATAACTTCTTTCGACTATGATTCTGTCGAAATCGCCCTCGTTAATCCATGTGAGAGCTATGTTATATTCATTATCAAACTTAGCTTTAAGATTTTGCGGTCTTGCTGCGAAAAGCTCGTCAAAGAACACCGCACTCGGTCCGAATGAAGCGGAAGTCGTCGATCTGAGCGTGAAGTTTCCTTTCACAATAAACGAAACATAAATTCCGTTTGCCATGCTCGCTCTTTCAATCGTTTTTGAGCTTACAACAACGCCATTTCTGTCAATGACACCAACGTCAACGCTCGCCGGCGCGTTCACCGTGCTTGCGTAATATACCGTCACCAAATGATAGTCTTCGTCGTCATATGCTGTGTCGAACGTGAAATCCGCTCTCGATTCGTTTGCACGCGCGGCGTAAATTGTCGTTCCCTGATTGCCGTTCGGTCTTTTCAGCACGTTCGCGGCAGAAACTCCCGTTGGTTTGTTGTAAGCAACTCCGCCCTGTATTGAATAACCGTCTAAATAGCTCGGCTTGCTCACATCATCAGATTCTTTAACCGTCGTGTTTGAATTGTCAAGCCCGTTGTAGCCGAACAAAACATAGCCGTCGCCGCCGAAGAAATTTTTCCAATCGCCGCCGATTGATGTGTTTGTGTCGGCGTATACTGCAAAAGTTTTGTCTGGCTTGTCGAAGAACACTCCGTTGATTCCGCATCTCAAGCTTTCGCCGCCGTCGCCGCTTATCGTTAAAGTGAACGAGCCTTTAACATAAAACGAAATATATACGTTCCAATAAAAATCACCTTGGCTTGTTGTCAGCAAATCTCTTGCATTATTCACATGATAAATTATATTTCCGTCCAAATCCCTGAATGTCAAAGCAGGGAAAAGAATGTTGTAAGTATCTACACCTTTGCAATAAAGCGAGAAAAGATGCTCTTGGTCATCATTAATCAAAAATTCATATGTCTTGGTCTGTGTCGGTGCTTCTATTGTCGCGCCGCCCATTACCCAAACTTTTTCATACGACGTCCCCTCCGGTGGGTCAAGAACCGTATTATCTTCGTTGTAAAATCCCGGCGCAATCGCATTTGTCATGCCTGTTGTTGTGATTTTATACATGTGCTCATCGTCGTTTTCGTCGACATATTCATCAATGTAAGCGGGGGTTTCAAAAACATCGCCTTGATACATCGGGTAGTTTTCAAAGCCGTGCGGCTTGTTGTTTTTCCACGAACCGTCGGGCGGTGTGTTGTCATAACCGAAAAGAACATAGCCATCTCTTCCGTATTTTCCGTTCCATGCGCCTGTTGTATAACCGTCGATTTGGGCGAACGAAACCTTTGATTTGTTTCCGCCGCTCAAATCAATGTTCACGTCGAAGAATATTCCCGAAATACCGTTTCCGTATGCCAATTCCTCGGCACTGTATTTAACCGTGATTCTTCCCGTAACCAAAAATGTTATGTAAGTAGCCGAGCCGATTCCCCAAGCGTTTGAGGTGCTTCCGACTGCACTTGTTCCGAGAATTTGTTCGCCTTTTTCGTCAATAAGCTGAATTTGCGATTTTGAAAAATCTCCTCTAAAGTATAATGTCATATAAGTTTCGACATCATAAGGAAATTCCATTGTTACTGTTGACGGCACTCCAGTGTCTGCGCCGAGCCACGCGTTTGTTTTCGGCAAGCCGCTGTCCTGCGGTGGAAGCAAAATCGTGTCGTCTGTCCCGTGAGTGTCCTCTAACACAGTGCGAATTCCGAGACCATCGATTGTATAGCTCTTGCCTCCGAATTTTTCAATATATGTCGGAATTTCGGCAACATCATAAGTATATGAATCAACGCCGCTGACCGCCGTGCCTGCACCTGTCGATTTATAGCCGAAAAGAATGTGTCCTTCACTTCCGTATAAGCCTTCCCATGCTTCTTTTGTGTCCTTGTCAACACCGACAAATTTTGCTTTCGCCGTGTTCACAGCTCCTCCCGGAACTCTGTCGAAGAACACGCCCGAAAAACCGTACCATTCATCTGTTTCATGATATGTAAACGAGAACGAACCTTTCACGACAAACGACATGAAGAACCATTGCAAATTGCCACTTTGCGGGAACATTTCGCCGATTGTTTTGCTCAATATCACTTCACCGCTGTTCAAATCCTTAAATGTGACCCTATTTGGATTCGCCGAATCCAAATAGTTTTGGCAATAGACGGTGAAAAGATGTTCTTCATCGTCATTTGCGTCAAACGACAAGGTTCTTTCGCTCGATTTGCTGCCGAGGTTCGCGACAATCGCGTTTGTATTTCCGTAAATATCGTCGGGATTTCTCAACGCCGCAGGGTCAGCAGGGTCGAATTTTACCGTGACAATTCCATCCTCGCTTTCGAGTTTATAGAAACGCCCGTCTGCGAAGCTGTTGTTTAAATAGGTCGGTTTATAAGTTTTGTCGCCGCTGTAAATCGGAACGGTTTTGTTAACACTTCCGCGCGGTTCGTTGTACCCGAAAAGCACATATCCATCCTCGCCGTATTCGCCGAGCCAATTTACGCCCAAAGCGCCGTCAAGTGTTGCATCTTTGGCTTTATACGGCATTACAGCAGCAGGAGTCGGTCCTTCCAAACCAAAGAAAACGCCCGCAATGCCGTTTAATCCGATTGTAACGTCATAATGCATTCTGAAACTGCCTTTCACTTTGAAAGTGACATAACAGTTGTTTCCTTCGCCCCAATCAAAACTGTTGCCGTCTTTTTTCAAAAGAACGTTGTTGTTTAAATCATAGAAAGTTACACCTGCATAGAAAATGTTGGCGTTTTCACCCGCCGCTCCCGAAAGATAGAACGTGAAATAATGCTCTTCCTCGTCATTTAGAATGAAAGTAAGGTTTCTGTTGCTCCACCAATAATTATATTGAGCGCCTGTGTTTCCGTCGGGCGTCCAGCCGCCGAGAACCGCGCGAACCTTGTCTTTCAGGTCGGGTCTGCCTGCAGGTTGTTCTAAAACATAGTCATAATATTGGTCGCCGGGGTAGACATATACACCGTCTCCATCATTTTTTCCGCATTGAATCGTGTATGAATTGACATATGACGGCATTTTGACCGCGTTTGCCGAATCTTTTTGAATATTTGATCCGTTTTCTTGGTCAATTGCATTTAAATCAGCTTCATAACCGAATAAAACATATCCGTCATATCCGTATTTTCCATTCCAATATCCTTGCGTTCCGCCGTCTGTACTTACATATTCCACGACAGAATCAGAAAGAACGGGAGGAATGCTCGGAAGCGGTGTCGGTTTTTCCGCCGCGGCTGTTGCTGTCGGTTCTGACGGTGTCGCCGTGGCTGTCGGTGCGGGTGTTTCCAAAGCTTCTTCAACCGAGTCGAAGAACACACCATTTATGCCGTTTATTCCTTTTGTATCATTAAACATCATTTTGAAGCTGCCTTTTACTTTGAAAACAACATAGCAATCAGTAGCGTTTCCGAAAACAATGTCGTTTTGTTCTTTTTTCAAAAGAATATTATCTTCTAAATCACGGAAAGTAATTCCTGCATAGAAAATGTTCGGATTGTCGCCTCCCGACAAATAGAAAGCAAACAAATGCTCTTCATCGTCGTTTATTGCAAAAGTAAGCTCTCTGCTGTCACTCCAAAAATAGTTATACATTGATCCTGTTTCTCCGTCGGGCTTCCACCCGCCGAGAACAGCACGAACCTTGCCTGTCAAATCGGTTCTGCCAATAGGGGGCTGCAGCACACCATCAATGGTTTGCGCGCCTGGATAGACATAAATTCCTTCGTTGAAGTCATTGGTTCTGTTGCTTTTAATTTCGTAATCGCTCACATAGGACGGCAATTCAACTATGTTGAAATCGTCTTTGTTCACGTTTGCGCCGTTGGTTTGGTCAATTGCGCTCGTGTCGGCTTCATATCCGAAAAGAATATAGCCATCCTTTCCATATTTTCCGTTCCACGCGCCCTTTGTTTGCCAATCTGTGTCAACAAACACAACGCTGCCCGTCGTGGGTTCGCCTTGAACCTCCTGCCGCCCGAAGCTCCATTGAACTGCGCCCAGCACCATAATAGCCGCAATTAAAAATGATAATGCCCTCTTTGCCGTTCTGTTTAACATTGCTTCCTCCTCGTAATATATAATTTTCTGAATTATTGTTCATGTTACTATTATCACATTACTTCTCTTAAATGTAAATATACATTTCTGTTAATAAACTAAGGTATTCTATTTCAAAATCATTTTCGCGCTGTCAATTTGTAGAAAAAACGACCGCAGAAAGGCTATTCTGCGGTCGTTTCCATTTTTTTCGATAAATTTACATTTTAATACGTCTGTCCGTATGAATCTAACAGCACAGACAAGTCTGCCGAATCGACAGCTCCATCGCCGTCAATGTCAGACCAGAAGCTTGATGAGTCCTTTTGAGCCTTGCCGTAGTCATCCAAAAGAATCGCCAAATCGTTTGCGTCGACCTGATCGTCGCCGTTTATGTCTCCCTCAAGCGCGTCCGACTCGTCGAAGAACACACCGTTTATGCCGTTTATGCCCGCCGATTCGTCAAACTGCATTCTGAAACTTCCTCTAACTCTGAAAGAAACATAACAAACGGAAGCATCTCCATACGCAAAATCAGCTCTGGGTTTTTCCAAAATGAGATTGTTGTCCAAATCATAGAACTTTATTCCGCTGTAATAGATGTTCGGGTTTTCGGCACCTGTCATATAAAACGTAAATAAATGTTCATTTCTGTCGTTAATTACGAACGTAAGGTGCCTGTCCCCCCACCAGTAGTTATATTGTCCCGGGCTTTCAATTCCGCCGTCGGATTTATAACCGCCGAGAGCCGCGCGAACCTTGTCTGTCAAGTCGGTTCTGCTTGCAGGAATATCTAATACATAATCAAATTCCTGTGCGCCGGGGAAAACATAAACTCCCTCGTTCGGGTCGTTTGTTCTGTTGCTTGTAATCGTGTATGAATCGACATATGACGGCAATTCGACCATATTGAAAGCGTCTTTATTCACGTTCGCGCCGTCTGTTTGGTCAACGTTTGCAATGTCTGCTTCATACCCGAAAAGAATATAGCCGTCTGCGCCGTATTCCCCGTTCCACGCGCCTCTTGTCCACCAGTCCATTGCTTTGAACTTTGCACTTGACGGCACTGCCACAGGAACCTCTGGGGTTTTTTCGACTTCATCGAAGAACACGCCGTTGATTCCGTTCAAACCTGGCGATGCATTAAAATTCATTCTGAAACTGCCTTTAATTTTGAAAGTTACATAGCAGTCATAAGCATTTCCATATTCAAAACCGTTTTGTTCTTTTTGCAAAATAATGTTGCCCGCCATGTCGTAAAAGGTAATTCCGCTGAAGATTATGTTCGGGTTTTCTGTTCCCGATAAGTAGAACGAGAACAAATATTCCTCTTCGTTGTCAACGACGAAAGTAAATTCTCTGTTCCAAAAATAGTTATACCATGTTCCGTCTGTTCCTCCATCTGGCTTATATCCGCCCAAATGAGCGCGAATCTTGGCTGTAATGTCGGTTCTTCCCGCTGGAATGTCAAGCACATTGTCAAAGTTTTGACTGCCGGGATAAACATATACGCCATCCGCGCTTTCCTTTCCGCTTGAAATCGTGTATGAATTGACATATGACGGAATCTCAGCTATGTTAAAAGCGTTTTTGTCAATGTTCGAGCCGTCTGTTTGATCAACATTTGCGACATCGACACCATAACCGAAGAGAATATAGCCGTTTTTGCCGTATGCACCGTTCCAGTTGCCTTTTGTCTGCCAATCCATGCCGATCCATTCTGCTGTTGACGGCGTTGGAGGAACTGTCGGAACCGCTGTCGGTTCTGCCGTCGGTGCGTCGGAGGGAACTTCTGTCGGCACTTCCGTCGGAGAAGCCGCGCCGGGATTGAAGAACACGCCGTTTATGCCGTTTACGCCGTTTACTTCATTGAATTGCATCTTAAAGCTGCCTTGAATTCTAAAAGTAACATAGCAATCTGTTGCTGCTCCGAAATCCTCCGAGCCTGTTGTTTTTTCCAAAACAAGATTTCCGTCTAAATCGAAGAATTTTATTCCGCTGTAGAATATGTTTGGATTATCGCTTCCCGACAGATAAAACGTAAACAAAAATTCTTCTTCCTCGGTTATGATAAAGGTAATGCTCCTGTCTCCCCACCAATAATTATACCATGTTCCGTCTGTTCCGCCGTCAGGCTTATAGCCGCCGAGGTGCGCGCGGATTTTGCTTGTTAAATCGGAGCGGTCAACAGGCGGATCTAAAACATTGTTAAAGTTTTGTGCTCCGGGGTAAACATAAACACCCTCGTTCGGGTCGTTTGTTCTGTTGCTGTAAATCGAATATGATCCGACATAAGACGGCAATAAAACCGCGTTATAATTGTCCTTATTAATGTTTTCGCCGTCAATCGGGTCAACCAAAAGCGGGTCTGTTTCATATCCGAAAAGAATATAACCGTCCGTGCCGTATTTTCCGTTCCATGCGCCTTTTGACTGCCAGTCCATGCTTTCAAACTCGACTGTCGTTTCCACATCCGCCGGAGGCAATGTCGGCGGCGTTTCGGGTTCCGGTTCGTCGAAGAACACGCCATTTATGCCGTTTACTCCGTTTGTGTCATTAAATTTCATTCTGAAGCTGCCTTTTACTTTGAAAGTAAGATAGCAAATTCCCGCGTCTCCAAACGCAAAATCATTCTGATTTTTATGCAAAAGCACGTTGTCGTCAAGGTCGAAAAAAGTGATTCCTACATAAAATATGTTCGGGTTTTTGTCGCCTGACATATAGAACGTAAACAAATGCTCTTCATCATCGTTGATGACGAAAGTGAGATCTCTGCTGTCACTCCAAAAATAATTGAAAAATGTTTCCTCGCCGTCGGGCGCCCATCCGCCGAGAACCGCACGAACCTTGCTTGTTATGTCTGTTCTTTCCGCGGGAATGTCCAGCACTGTGTCGGCGGTTTGCGCACCGGGATAGACAAACACACCCTCGTCATAGGCATTGGTTCTGTTGCTTTTAATTGAATATGAGTCAACATAGGACGGCATCGAAACCGCGTTGCAGTCGTCTTTATTGACATTTGCGCCGTCATTTTCGTCAATTTCCAAAAGGTCGGATTCATATCCGAAAAGAAGATAGCCGCTTTCGCCGTATTTTCCGTTCCACGCGCCCTTTGTTTGCCAATCCATGCTCACCCACTCTGCGCTACCTGTGATTACCGGGGGGTCATCGGCTTTTACCTGTCTGAAACCCGAACTAAATTGAACTGCACCAATCACCATGATTGCAGCAATCAACAACGACAGAATCCTTTTTATTTCCCTTTTCAACATCATTTCCTCAATTCCTCCTTTTAAATAATTATTGATTATCTGTGCCTTTATTGTTATACTTTAATGGAAAAAAGTAAATATAAATTTCTATTGAAAAGTTAAGGTTTTATGTATTAATTGAAAATCTGGGAAGGAATTTTGAAACGCTATGAAATATTTCTATGAAAATAAGAACGATGTTTTTGAAGAATTTCATATGCTTAAACAGTTGAGCATAAGTGGGGTTGTTTTTATCGCGAAATCGCCGAAGCTTGCCCCTGACGAGAGTGTTTTCAGAAATGACGCCTACATTTCCAGCTATTGGAAGTTTTTTTATGTGGAAAGCGGCGAGGTTGAGCTTTTGTATAACGGCGTTTCTTACATCTTAAGCAAGGGTTCTGTTTTTTATGTAGGTCCTGAGGACACCTACGGCGTTGTTAAAGAGTCGGGATCCAATTACTACATATACAGCTTCAACGCCCAGTCGAACGTTTTAGATTTTTTGCGCGGGAAAAAATTGAAATTGCCGGGTCATTTGAAAATGTTTGTCTTAGGCGTTTTCAACGAAGCTCACAACTCTTTTCACGACTACACCAGCCCGGGCCCCGATAACAACATTTGGCTCAAACGCTCCGACATCAAAACATCGGCAAGACCTTGCTGGCAGCAATACATCACCACCTGCTTAGAGCTTACAGCAATTGAATTAATCAGGAAGCATTTCAACAACGAAAGACAATTCATTGACAGTAAACAGGAAGTGGAAAATTTGGCGATAAACATCGCTCATTTTTTGGAATCGAATATTTATAACAAAATTTCGATACAGGACATTTGCAACGAGTTTTTATACAGCAGTTCTGTAATTTCCGCCAAATTTAAAGAGCATTACGGCAACACGATAATCGAGCATTATAATATGCTCAAAATCGCCGAAGCAAAAAAGATGATAAACGCAGAGAATTATAAATTGTCAGAAATTTCGGAATTGTTGCAATTTTCGTGTCAGGAATATTTCATTGAGGTGTTTAAACGATACGTCGGGTGTTCTCCCAGCAAATATAAGAAAACACTCGACGCTCAGAAAAAATTGAATGAAAATACATAGTGAGTTTAAACAAATATAACCTTCCCCATATCTGCTTCATGAGGTTCTTTCCCCGTTTTAACCTTGCCGACCAGAACAGCTATTCCGAAATTATAACCTTTCGGAAACTGCATACGTTTTTTAAATTCTTCGCCTCGCGATCCGTTTAACGGAATCGCCGCCATTCCGCAAATTACGCTTCCCAAGCCGAGCGAATGAGCGGCAATCGCTATGCTTTGGCTCAAAATTCCGCAATCGAGAGCGGCACAATCCGAACCGTCGGAAGCGACCATAATCATCAACGGCGCGTTGTAAAACAATTTTCCGCCGCGTGATTTCATTCGTTCGCCTGTCGATTTATCTTCTGCGGCATAAAGAATGTTCATTCCTTCTTTGTCCATTTCTTCAATAAATGCTTTGTCCGTGATAACGCTGATGTTCCACGGCTGTCTGTTCATGCCGCTCGGTGAAGCGACCGCCGCTTTAACAATCGCATTTATTTGATCGTCCGCAATCGGTGTCCCTTCAAAATCGCGGCAAGAAAACCTTTCCGATATGGCTTTTAAAACTTCATTCATGATGTTTCCCTCCATTCGTTTTAATCGTTTTCTTCATTCTATCAAATAAAATTTTAAATATCAACGTATAATTTAAAATTAACCGAAATTGCATTTGTTTGCTTTCTGCCTCAGTCAACCTCTCGAACATGTTTAAAAGTCTCATTCTGTCTTCAAACGTGAGATTCGTGTTTCCCTCTTCAAGCGCAGAGTCCTCGCCCTACACTTTAATCCACCAGCGAGCTAATTCGAATTTTATCCACACTCATTCCCGTTTTGCGTTTTATAATGTCTTCAATTTGCGCGATTTCGCTGTCTGAAAGCGGCTTTTTGGTGACAATCACATCGATTGTGTCATCGTCTATTCTCACATAACATTCCCCGAAACCTTTCGCCTCAATCATCGCTTCGGCAGACGTTTCCTTTTCTATTCTGTTTTGAATTTCCAAAAGTTTGTCGGCGCATTCACTCTTTTTGTCTTTTTCAATGTTCGAGCTGTTAATCATGTCCATCAGCATTTCGCGCTGTTTCGAGCGACCTTGCTCTCTGTCCAGTTTTTCTTGGGCGAAAAATTGAAAATCGTCGGTTTTGCTCACGAAAACGGCTTCGCCGGGCGATTCGTTTTGATTACCTGTTTCGCTTCCTTCAATTATAATTTCGCCGTCCGCAACAGCATCAATTCCATTTGTTTGGTTTAAACTCACCACGGGAATTTCCTGCCCGCTTGCGCTGTCATAAATCAACGCGCTCACTTCGCCGCCGCGCGTCAGAAACAGCCCATCTTCTATTCCTGCAATTTCCTCATTTGCAGGCGAGCGGTCGACATAGCTTAAATATCCCGCCACCCCAATCATTACTACCAACGCCGCGATAATGATTTGATTCCTTTTGATTGAAAACATTCTTTACCTCCTAATAAATTTTACTTCATTTTTAACACTTGAACTTTATGCGGCTCGATTCCCAAAACAATTTGAACCGCTTGAATCAAAGCCTGCTTCACGCGGGCGTCGCCGCCACCTTGCGCCACGATTAAAACGCCCTCTATTTTCGGCGTTATTTCTTTCAGAACAATCGGCGTCATTGAGCCGTCTGTTCCCTTAACTAAAAGCGTTTCCTCGGATTTTTTGCTTGTGTAGATTTCTCTCAGCCCACCTTGCCCGTCGTTTTCCGACGTTTTTGATTCGTCAAGTTTGACGTCCGAGGCGATGACAATCTCTGCGTTTTGCGACAGAGTGACCATCACTTCAACCTTTCCCGCCCCTTCCGCAAGCGACAAAATTTCGCTCAATCGCTGTTCAGCCGCCTCTTCAAAATTCGGTTCCGAAATTTTCACGAAAGGCACGCTGTCGCCCGATTCGGGTTTCTTTATGAAGCTCAGCGACACAAACAAAATTCCTGCGGCGAGAATAACGACGAAATATGTTATGTTTTTCTTTCCCTTGAAAAGGTTTTTAAAATCTATTGATTTCATTGCAAGTACCTCGTTTTTTATCTGTTGTCATCCTGTACTTGTTCAGTAAGCGCTGATTACTTCCTTGTTGTGTTGAAAAACAAACGCAGAACGCACCAACTGCTTTTGTTTTTCAACACATAATTCATTTAATCGGCGGTTACTATATATATATTATCTTGGGATATGTTATAGAAGTCCGAAATTCTATTTTTTAAATAAATTATTTGTTCATCATCAGCGTCATTAGTTTTCTCTTCCGTTTCTTCTTTAAATATGTTTTCAAATGGAACCGACATATCAACATCAACCTTCTCAATTCTTATCAGTGGTTTATTTTCTCCTTTTGCCGAAGTTTCTCCCTCCGAAACAGTCAGATGAACGCCGTAGATGTTTCCGAACCCGGTCTCGCTTGTTTCGATTTCAAAATCCGAGCTGTCGTAGGTCAACCCTGTCGCCGTTGTTTCCTTGTTTACAAACGATTTCAAGCTTTCCGACAATCCTTTTTTATATGTTTCAATTATTTGCTCGTCCAAAACTCCATCATATTTTCCTGTGTCAAATGCAGTTTTCGCTTCCGCCAACAATATGTCTGCGTCCGACATTCCGCTGACAATCCCGCTTATCGGGCTTATCAGCATAATCATCATAATGAAGCCGAGCGTTAGGTTTATATATCCTTTATATTTGTTGTCGGGCGTGATTATTCCCACAAGGCTCATAAAAATCAGAAAGACCGCTATGTTTTTAATATACAGCATTAGATTTTGCAACATTATCGTCACTTCCTATCCCAGCATTATCATTATTATGAAGATAAACATCACCGAAACTATCGCGGACGCCGAAAGCATCAGTGCCGAATAGCTTCCCGCGCTGTCTATCACTTTGACTATTCGCGGATCGCAAATCGGCTGAATGACGCTTGCCACGACTTTGTAGGCAAGAATATACGCAGTGATTTTTATAAGCGGAACGGCACAGGCGAGAAGCAAAACAATTAGCGCCGCGACCATTAACCCGCTTTTCACAGCACCTGTCCAGTAAAAAACCGTGTCAACCGCGCCCGAAAATGCCGCCCCCACAACAGGAATCGCCGAAACAGCATATTTCGCCGTTTTTGCGGCTGCGTTATTCAAAATCGGCGCGCTCAAGCCTTGAATCGACATTAAAGTCATGAATAATCCCGCCGTAATTTTCATTCCCCAACTTATGATTTTCTTTATTAAGTCGGAAAGCTTTTGCAAAATTTCACGATCTGTCAAGTGGTTCACTATTTGCAGCGCGGCGGCGGCGGTCACGGCAGGCGCGATGAAATTGTTCACGGCAGTTATAACAAAGCCTGTCGCCGCTAAAAGTGTCGGGCTTAACATATATGCTTTAACACCCGACCCTGACAATGCCGCCGAGGTCGCCATAATCGGAATCAGCGCTTCCATTATCAGGCAAATCCCCCCGACGAAGTCGGTCATTATTCCTACACACACGTTGAAAGATGAAAGAAGCAGGGCGACGACTATAATATAATTTACATAAAACCCGAGTTCAGCCGCTTTATTGTCGATAAAAGCGGACGACAAATTTGTGAAAAGTGCCGAAATAATCGCTATGATTATTATGCTTCTCAGCAAATAAAAAAGCTCCGATATTTCCGAAAACAATATTTTCAGAATTTGAGAAATGATTTCGCCCGGTTGAAGCCCGAGCTCGCCTTTAATCGCCTTAGTTATCATGTCGGTAATTCTTATGTCGCCCATACTACCGCTGTTGTTTACGGCATTTTCAAGCTCCGAAAAGTCGAATTGGTTTAACTGCCCATCGATTTCGGATTCTATGTCGATGTCTAAATTTCCTGCGAACGCTTTGTCTTTGTCTATAACAAATATAATGATGATTATGCAAATAAATACAATTTTCTTCATTCGTGTGGTTCTCCTCATGTGATATTTTAAACTTGTTCAATCGTGCTTTTTATGCGATAATAGATTTGTCCCGACAGCCATCTTGAGGGGCGCTCGGAACGTTATACACAAAACTACTCACTCCATGATGTCATTAAGCTTGTGACGAAATTATCTTTTGCTGTTTATAAAATGCGGGCTTGATCCATAATCCAACCTATCCCTATGAGGAGATTGCGATCAAATGATGAAGACTTTAATATTAAATGGCTCCCCAAAAGCAAACGGTGACACAGCCGCATTAATTGATGAAATGTCTAAGCATCTTCAAGGTGAAGTGAGCGTGGTTTCATCTGTTTTTAACAACATTAACCCTTGCGTGGATTGTCGCTATTGCCGGGAACATTCCGGTTGTGCAATTGATGATGATATGCAGGAAATCTATAAATTTATTAAGGATTGCGACAACATAATTATCGCATCTCCTATTTGGTTTTCAGAATTAAGCGGTCCTCTTTTAAACATTGGCAGCAGATTTCAAACATATTTCGCCGCCAATTATTTCCGAAATGAACCACCCAATGTTAATAAACTTAAAAACGGTGTGCTGATTCTTGTCGGGGCACAGAGCGATACAGAAAAAAAGGCAGTTTCCACGGCTTATACATTATTCCGATTAATGAACGCTTTGCCTTGTATTGCTTCTGTTTTTTCGCTTGATACCAACAATGTGCCTGCTATTGATGATTTAGCTGCAATGAATAAAATTAGAAATACAGCCGTTTTGCTTAATAAATTGCATCAAGAAAAAACATAATCAAGGAAACATTCCCAAAATTTGATTGAGCAACGACAGCACAATCGGCGCAGATATTCCCATTATCAAAACCTTTCCCGCCACTCCCACATTTGCCGCCAAAGCTGTTTCACCAGCGTCGGCGCATAATTGCGCACCAAATTCGGCGATGTAGGCGATTCCTACGATTTTCAGCACCATCAAAATATATTCCTGCGCCACACCTATTTCGCCGCCTATTTCATTTAAAATCGAAAAAACAGTTGTAAGCTGTGGCATTATTACGATTAATATGACCGCTGACGTCGCCGTGACGACAAAAACAGCGAAAACAGGGTTGTCCTTTTTCACAATGGCGGCGAGAACCGCCGCTATTACGGCGGCTATCACGATTTTATAAATGTCGGGTGTCATTCTTTTTCACCGCCCTGAATTTTACAAATTAAACAACGTTTGAACCGTCGTAAACAAATCGCTTATATATTGAATTACCCAAAACAAAACTACGACAAGCCCCGCCAAGGTCGTGAGCATAGCCTGCTCCTCTCTTCCTGCCCGAATCAACACTTGATTCAACACAGCGACAAGAATTCCCACGGCGGCGATTTGAAAAATTACAGTAATATCCACACCAAAATCCCCTCTGCTTTCGTATTTTCACATTGTTTATAATGCTATAACCGTTATCAACAGCCCAAAAAGAATCCCCAGACTTCTGTAAAGCCGCTTGTTTTTTTCACTCACCACTCTAAGCTCGGCGATTTTATCGTCTATGTAATTGACACCCATTTCAATGTTTCCCGACTGCAACGACTTGTCCATATAACCCAAGGTTTTCCCGAGTCTTGACAGCGCCGCCAAATCCTCGCCCGCCAAATATGAATTTTTAAAATTTCTGCCAATTTCCTCGTCCCAGATGCCGTATAATTCCTCGCCGCTTCGTCGCTTTATCCTTTCTGCAACGCTGCGAAAAAAGCTTACGTCACAACGCCCGTCCACGTTTTCAAGCGCCTCGGGAAGTGCGTTTGAGGCAAACTCTATCTCTGCTTTCAAAATGAGAATCGCTTTTTTCAGCTCTGTCAGGTCGTTTATCCTCAGCCCTTCCTTTTTAGACAGGTGAATTCCCATCATTGCGCTTGAAACACAAATAAGAACACTTCCGATTATTTTGAAAATAATATTCATCAGTAAATTCCTTCCAACTCTCCCGGCTTGCCTTTCGCCAACAACACGATATATTTCTCGAAAACGCCGCGTTCAATCAACTCGCCCAAGCCAGGTTTTTTCGCCGCTTCATCAACTGACGCGCCGTGAACCGTGCAAAACAGCTTTACTCCTGCGTTTAAAATGTCTTCAATGGCTGAAATGTCGTCACGTTTTCCGATTTCATCAACCACGATTATTTGCGGCGACATTACTCTCAACATCAAAATCATTCCCTCAGCCTTTGGGCAGCCATCCAGAACGTCGGTTCTGATTCCGACATCGTTTTGCGCAACGCCCATGTAGCAAGCCGCGATTTCCGAGCGTTCGTCAACTATCCCGACCGTAAAGCCGCTGTCGCTTGCTTGCCTTGCCAAATCCCTGAGCAATGTTGTTTTCCCTCGCCCCGGCGGCGAAATTATAAGCGTGTGCCGAGGCAAAGGGTCAAGCACATCGGCGATGATTTTGTCGGCGCAGCCCTTAATTTCGTGAGCAATTCTTATGTTTAGTGCGCTGATGTTTTTTATGGTTTTAATTCTTCCGTCTTCCACAACCGCGCGCCCGCAAATTCCTATTCTGTTTCCTCCGGGAATGGTTATAAATCCGTTTCTAATCTCCTCCTCGAAAGCGTACATCGAATATTGAAGAACAATGTCGACAGTAGCGGCGATATCTTTTGTATTCGGGCGAAAATCGAGCATTTGCTCTGCTCCTCGCCTTTTTATTATCAACGGCTTGTCCGCTCGCAAACGCACCTCTGTCACGCCATCGAAAAACTCGTCGTTCATTTTTTCAAGAGCATTTCTTATTCCGCCGCCCGTATAGCTTGTCAACACATATTTAACGCCGTGCTTGTCCATTTCCACCTCATTTGTTTAAGCCTTTTATCTATAAAACATATGCAAAATGATGAACTGTTATGTTAAAAAATTAAAAAAGGAACATTCAAGATTTCTCTCAAATGTTCCTTTTCGGTTTACATAGATTTAAATTTTTTCAATCAAACACGACTGCAACCTTGCCGCTTTTTCCATCCGCCATCAACGCAAACGCTTTTCCCGCGTCTTCCAATGAAAATTTATCCGTAACAAGCCTATCCGGGTGAATCCCCCACCTGACAATGCGCTCGACAAGCTCTTCCATTTTCCATGTGCTTGTGACCCACGAACCATAGATTGTCTTCTGCCCATGAATTATGTCGGGGCTCGGGTTGAAATTGCACACGCCGCCCTCGCCGACAAACGCGATTTTTCCCCAGTCGCGTGTCGCGCGAATCGCAAGTTGTCTCCCTGCGTCACTTGCCGACGTGTCAACCGCTTTTTCGACACCGTTTCCGCCTGTTGCTTCGAGTATATTTTTTAGTGTTTCTTCACCTGCGGCAAACGCTTCGTCGACAAGACCTAAAGATTTCGCCAAATCGATTCGTTCTTTCGAAGTTTCAACACCGATTAGCTTGTTTGCGCCCATCGCCTTTGCAATCTGAAGTGTCGCCAGCCCTACAGGACCTAACCCAACGACCAACAGCGCGTCATTTCCGTTAATTCCAATCTTTTCAAGTGCTTCATAAGTCGTTCCGAATCCGCAGGCAACCTGCGCACCATCCAAATAGCTCAGCTCGTCAGGCAGCAGAATTAAATCCTTTTCCTCTGCGAGTATGAACGGTGCCATTCCGCCGTCGCGCTGCCAACCATAGGCTCGTCTGAGCGGGGAACGGCAGGAAATCATATAGCCCTTTCGGCAGTCATAACACACGCCGCAGCCCGAAATGTGGTAAACAATTACTCTGTCGCCCTTTTTGAAACGACGCATTCCCTCTCCTGTTTCTTCAATAATTCCACAAGGTTCGTGCCCACAAATCATTCCCGGCATATAGCCTTCGGGTCCTTTTCCCAAATGTTCGCGATAAATACAGCGAATGTCGCTTCCGCAAATGGTGGTCGCTTTCGTTCGGATTAAAACCTCGCCGTGCTTGGGTTTGGGTTTGGGAAATTCTCGAAGCTCAACCGTGCTGTTTCCGGGAAGAATTGCCCCTGTCATCGTTTCGCCGACATCCCACAAATCAAGCCAGGATTTCGCACCCTGCCAAAGAAACACCTGCCCTTTTATCAATCGGCAATTGCTTTCAACGCCTTTCATTTGTTCCATTTCTTCAATTGTGAGTGGGTCTTCCGTTACGCATTTTAAATTTGCCGAATAATTTTTCGGGTTCGTTGAAAACGGAATCGGTATTTGCCCGCGTTGAGCCGCCCATTTGAGGCAAACAAGCGCAGGATGTATTCCGTGCTTTTCAGCTATTTCAACAACAATCGGATGTTCAACGTCTGCAATGTCTTCGGTCGTTCGGTCACGCTCGGGGCGTTTGGGTGAACCGATCGGCGAATATCCAATCGGTTGAATGCTGTTATCCACGCAAAATTGATAAAGCTCTTCCTGCTGAAAGCAAGGATGAAGCTCCATTTCGTTTACGGCCGGCTTTATTCTTGCATCGTTTAAAATCATCTTCAATTTGTGAATCGTCACGTTTGAAGTACCGATGTGACGAACAAGCCCCTCATCGACCAATTTTTCCATCGCACGCCATGTCTTCATAAATTCCTCATGAATATAGGGGCGCGAGTCAGGATTTCGTGAATCCGCATCACATTCGGGCGGGTGATAGTTCGGGAACGGCCAGTGAACAAGATAGCAATCCAAATAATCCTGTTTCAAATCGCTCAACGACTTTTTGCAAGCCTCGACAACATCCTCAGGGTCGTGCTTGTCGTTCCAAAGTTTGCTCAAAATAAATAAATTCTCGCGTGGCAGACCACCGTTTATTTTTTCCGCCAAAACCTCACCTATAAGCTTTTCGTTTCCATAGCAAGCAGCGCAATCAATATAACGATAGCCCAAATCAATTGCATCGCCAACCGCAACAGAAATTTCTTCACCGCCATATGAATCAGAGCCGAAAGTTCCAAGCCCGACAGCCGGAATTTTTGCTCCTGTGTATAAGGTTTTATGCAATTTCATTCCTCTTTCGATTAAAATTTAAGTAACCAACATTTTTTCCCTAAAACCTTTCAAAATCCTCTTCTCAATTCTCGAAACCTGAACCTGTGACACACCAATCAGCTTCGCCACGTCCGATTGGGTTCTGTCTCGGAAATAACGCATTACTATAATCTGCCGTTCCCGTTCGTTCAGTTCACCAATCATTTCTTGCAGCACAATTTTGTCTGTTATTCCGACATTTTCCTCAGAATTTTTCGCAAACCTGTCTAATAAATAGACCTGCTTATCGTTTCCCGCGCCGTTCACGGTTGAATAAAGCGATTCAACCTCCCTTGCCGATTCCAGCGCCATCACCAATTCTTCTGCGCTCGTTCCCAGCAACTCGGCGATTTTCTCGACGGTCGGCTGACATCCTGTTTCTTTGATTAATGCTTCCTGAACATATTTCGCTTTAATCGCCATTTCTTTCAGCGGACGCGAAACCTTTATAAGCCCATCGTCACGTAAAAACCGCCTTATTTCGCCCAAAATCATCGGCACGGCATAGGTCGAAAATCTTACGTCATATCCTAAATCAAATTTATCAATGCATTTCAACAGCCCAATCGAGCCGATTTGAAACAAATCCTCAGGCTCACAGCCTCGCCCGGAAAAGCGCCTTACAATCGACCAAATCAATCCCGAATTTTCTGTGACCAGCATCTCTTTTGCTTCAGCGTCGCCGTTTTGCGCCTGATGTATAAGCTTTTTTGTTCTTTCAATCGTGTTTATAGGAGCTTCCGAGGTTTCAACCCTCATTCTTCATTCCCTATGTCCAGTTTTTTATACATCACGACCTTCGTACCCTTGCCGACCTCCGACTCGACGGTCATTCTGTCCATAAATGTTTCCATTATCGTAAACCCCATTCCCGACCGCTCCATTTCGGGCTTTGACGTATATAACGGCTCTTTTGCCTGTTCTATGTTCGAAATTCCGACGCCGTCGTCGATTATTTCCACCACAAGCTCGTTTTTGTTAAGCGTGCAATATATATACACCGTTCCACATTCGTTTTCGCCGACATATCCGTGGATTATCGCGTTTGTCACCGCTTCTGACACCGCTGTTTTAACGTCATTTATGTCGGCAAGTGTGGGATTGAGCCTTGAGGCGAACGCCGCGACACAAACCCTTGCGAGAGCTTCGTTTTCCGATTTCGCCGAAAACGACAGGTTCATTTCGTTGTCAAACACCTGCTTTTTCATACACAACCCCCATGAAGAACTTGGCTGACGTCTTTTATTTCAACCATAATTTTGTGAAGCCCCGATATGTCAAACAGACGAGCTAACACGGCGCTCATTCCCACCGAGAAAAGTTTTCCACCCTCACCTTTGTTTTCAAGCATTTTATAGCGCCCGATCAACATTCCGATTCCCGAACTGTCCATAAAATCGACGTTTTCAAAGTTTATTATAATGTTTTTGGCGTTCGACCGCTGAAACGACTTGTCTACCGCCGTTTTTATCTCCTCCGACGAATGATGGTCTATGTCGCCGTGAATGGTTACCACCAAATTTCTCTCTTTTTCCTCACAAATTATTTTCATTGGCATGACCTCTTTTTGTTTTTTTATACATTTTTAATCATACCATATTTTTCCATAAAATCAAGATTTTGGAACAATCTCGCTCAAAGAATCGTTCGCAAAAAGCGACAATTTGTGAAGCGCTCTCGTGCAGGCGATGTAAAGTAAGTTTCTGTCATATTCTGATTTTTCACTATAGTTTTCTTTACTCGCATTATATACTATAACCGCGTCAAATTCAAGCCCTTTCGCCGTGTAAACAGGCATTATGCTCACTTCTTTCGAAAATTTTATTTTTTCCGAAATTTCCTTTGCTTTTCTGTATGACTTTGTGATGACGGCGATTCGGTGCAGCCCTTCTTTCACATAGCTTTCCGCTTTTTCTAACACCTTTTCAAGCATTTCTTTTTCGCTTATGCACACATAGGTTTCCGGGGCACCGCCTGTTCTTTCCACGCCCTCGCTTGTTTCAATTCTGTTTATTTTATTGGCAAATTCCGTAATTTCCTTTGATGAACGATAGCTCTTTTCCAATTTAACAAACTCGGCTTTGCCGTCGGCAAGAATAATGTCCGCTTTCCCGTAAATATTATCGTTTTTTATTTCAACCGATTGATTTGTGTCACCAAGTATCGTAAACCTTGCACCCTTAAACATTTGGGCAAATATATGGTAATGAAGCGGATAATAGTCCTGCGCTTCATCTATCACGACATGCTTAATTCCCGCTTCGTTTGACTTTCCTGACAGAATCAGTTTTAAATATAAAACTCCTGCCGCCGCGTCGTAGGGAAGAATTCCTTTTTTTAATGATTCCAAAACGTATCTAATTGGTTTTTCCGCATATTTCGGCATGTTTTCCGACAACAGCATTTCTTTATAAGCTTCCAAGGCATTTATTTCAAATTGCTTTTTTACCTTGCTTTCAAAATCTTCTCTTAATTTCGCCATGATTTTGCTCAGCTGTTCTTCCTCCTCAAATCGCAGCTTCGGGTCGTCATAAACAATCTTTTTATTTTTCTTATAAATTTCTTCATAATAAGGCTCAGTGTGTTCAACAACGCGCCTTTCAAGCCTTTTCAATCTGCTGAAAACGCTGATTCCCGCCTTGTTGTCAAGAAACATTTCTTTCAGCTGTGAACCTTTATAAACCACATTTTCCTCAATTACAACATCTTTAAACATATATTTTTCTTCATAACAAACGACATAATCGTCAATAATCTTTTTAAATGTGTCTGAACACAAAAACGCCGTTCTGTTTCCAAGTTTTTCTCTTCTGACCTCGTCACGTTCGTTTATAAAAACCTCATAGAGTTTATTTTTCGTTTGAATTTTTGTTCCTTTTATTTCCTTTTGATAAATTTCATTAAGTGCTGTCGCCGCGACATTTTCTTCCCCGAGACTTGGCAACACACTGTCTATATAATCCGAAAAAACATTGTTCGGTGATAATATAATAATATCTTTTTTATTGAGCGGCTTTTGATTTTCGCCGTAGAGCAAAAACGCTGCTCTGTGAAGTGCAACGCTCGTTTTTCCACTTCCCGCCACACCTTGCACAATCAAGGTCTTGTGTGTCATGTCACGAATAATAATGTCCTGTTCCTTTTGAATTGTTTCCACTATGTTTTTCATTTTAACCGACGAATTTTGGCTGAGAGCAAGCATCAAAAGCTCATCTCTTATCGCAACCGACGAATCAAAGAAAAATTTCAATTTTCCTCCCTCGATTTGATATTGCCGTTTCTTCCGCATGTTTCCACTAATTCTCCCTTGCGGCGAATCGTAGAAGCAATCGCCCGGCTCGAATCTGTAGAAAACGCTTGAAATGGGTGCGCGCCAGTCGTATACATAGACATTCATCTTTTTTGCATCCATTAAATTGTAATAGCCAATGTATATTTTTTCCTCGTCTTCAAATCCTTCCTCAACCAAGTCAATTCGGCCAAAATATGGTGACGAAAGCATTTGTTCATATTTTCTGATTCTCTTGTCGCTGTAGTCTGCCGAGTGGGCGACGCTCAACAAATTGTCAAGATAGGGGACGGTTTCCCATGTCACTCCTCTTCTTGATGTTTGCTCCCACATTATTTTGTTTGTTTCAACCATGTCATTTCTTCGGTCTGACAAAACAGTGCTTTCTCTTTTTATTTCCTCGGCGAGAAATTTTAAGGTTTCTTTTAAATATTCTTTTTCTTGATTCAAATCATTATTCATATTCAATCATCCTTCTCGCTGTACAAAAAGAACCCCTTTCGGGGTCCTTTCTGTATTAAGCGAATTTCTTCGACTTATTGAGCAAATTGCAATTCTGCGAACGGAAGTTGTACGGGGATACCATACGTTACAGTAGGTTTGTCTTTGTCTTTAACTGTAACTTCAACTTTTGCCCATTCTTCGTCATAGTTGATTTCAACTATTTTGCCAACTTCGCCTTTGTAAGTTCCTGTTAAGATCTTAGCAACATCATCAAGTTTGAAGTAAGTGAAAGCTGCTCTGTTGTAGGTTACGAAACCGCGAAGTTCGCGTTCGAAATCGTCAACAGTTACGCCAATCGCTTCGCCAAGGCCTCTGAACGGGATATAAAGTCTGTTGTCATCATAGATTGTCGGGATATATTCCTGATAATCTTCGTCTGTCCATACGCCGTTGCACATTGTGTATGAATAGTTGTTAACTTTAACTGTCGAGCTGTCCTGAGTAAAAGTAATTACTTTATTCGGGTCTTTAATGCTCGGGATATAGATTGTGCAGGTGTGGTTTTCAGTATCCCATTTGATGTCTTCTTCTAAGTTAATACCAAGAGCTGAAGCAACAAAACGTACGGGAACCATTGTTCTGCCTGCGTTTACTGTTGTGTCTACAAACGGAACACCATAACCTTCGGGGATAGTGTCGATTGCGCCGTTAAGAGCAAATTTAGCCGAACCATCAACCCAAACGTCAACTCTGTTTGCAAGGTCTTTTCCGGGTGCGCCCGGTGTTGTGTTAACAATTGCTCCGGCCATAGTGATACCTGCAACCGGGAAGAACTGCCAGTAAGTTTTGTGGAATTTAACTGTGTTATCCCAATCGTGGTTAAGCATGAAGATTCCGCCTTCAGCGTTTACAGAACCATCAGGCTCTGTTCCCCAATACCACCAGTCGTTGTTTACGATTGCGTCACCACCAACGATGATGTCGAATTCGCCTGCATAAACTGTTCTGTTTACGCCAACTGAAAGGTTGCTGATTTCTACTTGTGCAGGAACGGGTACTTCATTTTCTTTAAGAGTTTCGTTCAAGTGGTTTGTTCTGAACGTGCTCATTCTGTCAACTGAGAACGAGAAGAAGTTGTTCATGTTAGCTGTGTGGTGAACAGAAAGCTTCATAGGAGTTCCTGTTTTCTCGTCGTTGTTAACGATTTTAACGTCTGTTGTTCCAACCATCCAGAAGAAGATTGAGCTTGAAGGATATCCTTTTCCGCCTTCACCAAGCATAACAGTGATGTCTCTGCCTGTTGCCCAGCTTGCCTGGAAGTGCTCAGGATCAGCCCAACGCCAATCAGCGAGCTCGTTGATGAACAATTTTTCGATTCCATATGTCTGATAACCGATCTGAATGTTTGTTTTGTCTATTGCAACATCAGCTGTCTGCTTGAAGATTGCGATAGGATCTTTCAAATAGTTTTCAGGAAGGAACGGGTGGATATAGCTTACAAGATAGTCATCGTTATAAACTTTAACAAATACTTCGCCAACGAAGTTAGCGTTTGCACTGAGGAAGAATTCAACATCAATTCTTGTCAAATCTCCGAGATTCTTTCTTACAAGGTTTACAAGTGTCAATCCTGTAAGATCTCTTTCCCACATAAGGTTGGGTTTGTCATTGTAATCCCAAATTGCTTTATTGTTGTTAATTACGCTGGGAATGATTCCCCAATCTGCGCCGCTTGTTGAAGTGTCTTTAGGAAGACCAGTAGCGTCTAAATCTTTAACTTTTACATTTTCTGTTTTGAAGTTTTCTGCATCAAAAGCAGGCGTGTCGTTGATAAGATTGTAAGTGTTTACGTTAACAGCTGCGATTTTCACGTCATCAGACGAAATCGGGTTGCCGTTTGCGTCGCACAATTGATATCTTGTTGTGTGACCTGCCCACCATGATTCTGAAACTTTATCTTCCGCAAATGTAACTGTACCTGCTTTTTGGCTAACTTGACCTGACCAAACTTCTTCAGTTGTTACGCCATAGGTTGTGTTCCAAATTTTACGGCTGATCCAGCAATATTGTGAAGTTAAACCTGTTGCAATTGCTGCAATATTTCCGCCGCCGATTGCGCCTGCGCCACGGATTTGTGCATTAAGTTCGTCTGCGCTGTTAAGAGCAGTGCTGCCCCAACGCAATTCAATTTTCTCTTTAAGACCATATTGCTTTCTTGCGGGGTAAATCGGAACTAACATAAGACCTTCAATATCAAACTCGATGTGACCTGTTGATGAGAAGTTAGTGTCTTTTGTCGGAATAAGGTTTTCGAACGACACTTGGATTACATGACGAAGAACGCCTTCTGTTCCTTTTTCATAACCGATCCATTGTTCACCCATGTTTTCGATGATAACATAAGCTTGTTCACCGGGTTTAATTTTCAAGTCAAACCCAACGTTCATTACTTTTTTGAACTTTGTGCTGCTGATTTTTATCCAGTTGTTTGTGAGTGTTTCTTCTAAATTTGTGTATTTCCAACCGTCCGGAGCAATCATCCAAATAGCTGAATCATCGCTGATTTGACCAGTTGTAAGCTCTTTGATGTTGATAGTTCTTTTGGGGATAGCAACTCTGTAATCTCCATAATAGATCTTTTCGATTTCATCTGTAGAAAGACCTTTAACGAAGCTTACGCCTTTGCCGCCTTGAGGAGTTCCTGCAAGAACTGTAGCTGATTTGTTAGATACGTCTGCTGTAGAGTGAGAAATAGTATATTTAACCTCTGTAGCTGTTTCGTCAAATTTGTAGGGAAGCGGAATAACGATAACGTCGTTGTTCTTTCCGCCTGCATTGTATCTTACTATTGCAACAGAACTGTTGCTCGGGTCGATTTCTAACGAATAACCAATTGCTTTACCAACGTCAGGAGCCGAGCTGTTTTTAGCAATTACAAGTGCTTCGTTGATATAAGCTATCAAGCTGGGTGTGTTGTAAGCTGCAACTAATTTTGAGAAAGTGTCAAAACCATAATAGTCTTTACCAGCTGCAACATAAGTTCTGATGCTGCTGTAAGTCGGGTATGATGCTGCTGATGAAGCTTGGAAAGCTGCAAGGTCAGCTGCTGCGTCAAACCAATCTTCAACTAAAGCCAAGATGTCAGCTTTAAATGCTGCAGGCAAATCAACAGTATCAGTGATTGCCATAGCAACGTTGCTGTTTGCTGAAGCACGAGCTAAGTCGCCGGTTGCCAAATCTGAAAAATCGCCTGCATCTACTGCGCTCTTAGTTGCGCCTGCAAGGATTCTGCTGATAAGATCTTCATAAGTGCTTGTTTTAGCAGGATCTACTACTGCTGTAGACGGCATAGCCGTTAAAGCAGCGATTTCTGCTTTCATAGATTCAACTAAAGCAATAGCTGTTCCTAACTCGTTGAATGCCACTTGAGTGTGGATACCATAGTTAGCTGTTTTGATTCTTCCTAATTTAACAGCGCCCAATGTATCAACATCAGCATCATACCAGTTAGAACCGATTCTAAGTTTGAACCAGTCATAGAACGAAACTGTGTCAGAACCTACATTGTAAACGCCGTCGGGATCCAAAAGGTAACCGAACTGAGCGCCGTCAAGTGTCAAACGGAACGAACCTGCGATAAATTCGCCATCGTCATATTTACCGTCTACAACTTTTGTGTCTGTAAGTTTGATAACAAGCGAAGTACCTAAACCACCGTTAACCAAACCCAAGCTGTCGTCGATTCCCGACTTAGCATCACCGTTGCTGTCTTTTCCCCAATATGTTGCGTTGGGTCCAACGAAAGGAGAATCAAGGAATTTAGTTGAATCCTTGTCGGCAGTAGCATCGCCTTTTCTCATTTTTGCACCAAGAAGTTCTGTTTTAGAACCGCCCGGTGAGAACCAGTTGCCTCCGAAGTTCTTTGTTACTTCTGTTGTCGACCATGTTGATGAAGCCGCGAACAGACTGATCGGCGCGATTGACGTAACTGTCATGACCAACGCCAATAATAACGCAAGTTTCTTTTTCATTTCTACCTCCTATAAAGTATAAAAGTGTTAACTGCCACCGGATGCGTTTTCCCGCAACAGCCGGAACGCGCTTAGTCGTTCCTTTCCTCATCGCCGTGCAAAACAGCACAAAAAATGCGTCGCCTTGCAACAGTTATGATTATAGCCCCGTTTTTTTTCGCTGTCAACCGATTGCGAAATTTGTCACGCACATGTAACAATACTGAAAGGGCATCGAAACATTTGCTCAAAAGCCCTTATATTGTTATTATATCGGCAAAACCGCGTAATTTAACGGCTTAAATGAAATGTACCACACCTTGAAAAATATTGCAATACTATTAAGCAATTTGTAATATTTTTGTAATATTTGAGCAGGGTTGTCTAACTCACGCCTTTAATAAGACGCCCGCAAGAGCGGCATTAAAGATAATGCTGTAGCCACTTCCAATTTTGGTGGGTTGTTGCAATGGGTTTGAATAACATCTGTTCTTCCAAAAAACCCCGTGGCATTATGTTTAGCATTTACATTGATTTTATTCGGCATTTTTGATATTATAATTTAAATGACATAAATCTTTTTCAATCGAATAAATATGAATTATGCGGACAAGCACACGACCCGGGAGGAATTTATAATGCGATTTAAAAAAACAATTTCAATAATTTTAGCTTTAACAGCGGTAATGACAACACTCGCTTCATGCGGCGGGCTCACTAATCCTGCCGAATCAGAAGTTTCCTTAATTAACACACAAACACCACCGCCAATTGTCGAACCGACCGACATTGATAATTCTTTAACCGTTATGCTCGGCGACAATCTTCCCGTGTCACGCGCACTCGCCGCCAAAATGCTGACGCTGGCATTTTCCGACAAGAGCGACATTGACACGTTGGAGCGTGAAATTACGTTTTCAGACTGCGACCCATCGAAATGGTATGACAGATATGCTAACGCGGCGGTTATAAACGGGATTATGTCGGGAAGCGATGGGATTTTCATGCCTGAAGACCCTGTTTTGGTTTATCAAGCACAGCTTTTATTGGATAAATTAGACCCCGAAAACGAAATCAAAATGCAAGTGACCGACGAAAACCGCGACAAACCGATTTCTTACGCTCTTTGGACTGATTTATACATAAAACTTTTAAAAAATTTGAGCGAAAACGGTGACATTTATGAATCATTCGACATAGCGAATGCTTCTGTCGTGACACTTGCAACCCCCGAAACAAATGATTCGCTTACTTACGACATAATCACCGATGTCGGCTCGCTTTGTTTCGGCGGGTTTGTCATGAGCGGTTATCTTGACCGGCGAATAAAGATTCTAAAGAAAGACGGCGAAATTTTAGCCATTTTGTCAATAGAAACCATCGAGCCGATTTTAATGAATGTTTATGTCTTGTCAAGCGGCAACGGTTCTCTTACAATTTTCACAGGCGGCGCTGAACGCACCTATCCTTGCGGCGACTATTTGGAGGAAGGTTCTGTCGCCGACATTAAAATTTCCGACGGAAGCGCGACCATCGTCGCAGTATATGACGTGCATGTTATAGAAACCCTAAAAAAAAGCACTCCAGATTTTTTTGAATTTTCAAACTCTTCCTTAATTAATATAGACAAAAACTTTAAGGTTTATTCAACAGCGGACGGTGCTGTCAAATGGAAGTCTCTCAGCGACATAACCGTCGGAACAAACATCGCTGAAATCTTTTTAAACGAGAACGGTTGTGCTGTCGCCGCCGTAATTACTGAAAAATCCGAGCCAAAAACACTTCGGGTAGTTGTTCAAACGTCGAATTATGGCGGC
>JGI994J12354_10000620_pt1 | contig 35425 bp, 14 predicted proteins | sample IntmicLarv3ML3BL_FD_12354 | JGI IMG/M metagenome (IMG submission 12354) | reverse complement strand
GTTGCCAAAAGCCTTTTTTATTATTATCTTGCGGCTGTTCAGCGTAATCATCGTTATTTTCTGACGAGGATTCGGACAATAAGAAAGCGGTTCGATTCTGCTCTTGTTTTAATAATACTTGCCCGTTCCGGGTCAGCTCTGCGAGCTGGGAAGCGAGGTCGGCGATCCGATCGGACTGTTGCCGGCTGTGTTTGCGTTCGCATTCCAACGCCGTTTGGTTTTGTTCTTTTTCCCGCTCCAGTTCTTTTATCCGCTCCCGCAAAAATAATATTTCTTCACTTTGTACTGTTTGAACGGTTTTAAACTGGTTCAGAACCGTTTCTACCGCATTACTACTGGATTTTAACTGTTCCTTTAAACTTTCATCGTCTTCAACGTTTAAACCAGGTTTAAACTGGTTTAGAACCAAATTATCTCCATTATTAGCGGGATTTTTGGAATTTGGCTCTGATTGGTTTAAAAACGGTTTTAAACCATTTTTTATGAGTTCCACACCAATTTCGTCAATGATTTTTTGTCCGTTTTCATTTTTAACATGAGGGCTGAGCTCGATTTTCATAGATTTATTTATTTTTTTATATATTGCTTGCACAGAAACATTCAAATCCTTTGCAAGCTCCGAAACGGTGATCATAAATATAAACCGCCTTAAAAATTAAATTCGAGATATTCAATTTGGTAATCCGGTCGGCAATTTCACTTATTAACTTTTTAGGTATTCTCGAACAGCTTCTATAGTTACAATATATTTTGTGCCGACTTTTTTCGCTTTCAAGGAACCGCTCTTTATAAGTGCACGGATAGTGCGTTCTGTGGTATGAAGTTCTTCAGCAACCTCTTTAACGGTTAAAAATTCTTTACTCATAGTTTTTAGCCCTCTCAAATTCTTTTACACGCCTGTAAAAAGTTGGTGCGGTTAAAGTTAATTGCTTTTGCATAGACACTGCAGTGATCTGCCCGGATTTCCATTGGTCATATAAAGTCTTAAATTTAAGGCTGTCAATTTCTATGGGTTTACGCCCTTTATATTTGCCCGCTTTTTTAGCTTCTTTTATTCCCTCTGCTTGTCGTTCTAAAATACATTCGCGTTCAAATTGGTAAAGCCCGGCGAAAATAGTTAGCATAAGCCGCCCAGCAGGTGTTGATGTGTCTATCGATTCTTTCTTGCTTATAAAATCAACGCCTTTTGTTTTGAGGTTTTCAACTATGTCTAATAAATCCCGTGTGCTTCTCGCAAGCCTTGAATAACTTTCGACAACGACAGTATCACCCTTGCGAACGAAACTCAGCATTTCTTGAAGCTCACGCCGCTCTTTATTTTTCCCGCTTGCCTTGTCCATAAAGATTTTTTCAACTTCCAGCTCCCGCATTAATACTTCTTGCCGGATAGTATTTTGTTCTTCTGTAGATACTCTCACATACCCTACTTTCAAATTCGTACACCTCTTTCATGTCAATAGAATCATTTATTTATTTTAAATTAATATATCTTTAATATGTTTTTTATTATGTATTAATTATATCATAAATAACCTTTTTTGTCAATAGAATATAAAAATGTTTTGATATATTTCAAAAAGCAAAATATAACTTATATGACATACTTTCAAACATTATCAATAGAGTGTACCCTATTGATTGACTGGAAAAAGTAAAGTTAAAACAAAAAAAGGAGCGAGTTTCCCCCCTCCCCTGCTCTGTCGCCCTATATCCCCATTTGGTTTTACGGCGACACAGATAAATGTTTTTCCCTGCGAATTTTCTCTATTGTGGCGTGAAATTCATCTGCAGCGGGCTTTAAATCCGCTTTTAGTTCTTTAAGCGTCATTTTTTTGTGACGCAGTGAATTGTATTCTCTTAACTTGTATAAATCGTCCATAGTAAAATCAGGGCTTAATATCGGCTTATTCAATTTATATCAATCCTCACTTTCTATTAATAGGTTTGGCGAATATATGTCTATTCCATGATAACCGAGAATGGCATTTATCGAACGCACACCGTTTATAGTTTTTACCCTCACTATATGTTTAAAGTTCCACGAAAGCAGATAATTGCACTCGTTTACAACAGCGGATGCAATATGAAGACAATCATCATAGTGTTTATCTGTCAGGATTCCCATTTCATTTAACTTGTCAGCATAAAGCATGATTTCGTTGTCAATCTCAATAAAATTATACTCTATTTGCGATAAATAGTCAACCATAATAGATTTTTTCGGTTCGTCGGAGTTTATTATTTCTTTGACAGTGATTTCAGAAATGTAAACCTCGTACAGTCCGCTTTTTATTTCTTCCCACAATGCGAGGGTATTATTCATTTTATCAGGCACGTCAGGGGCATATAAGTGACTTATGACAGAAGTGTCAAGATATACTTTAAGTCTTCTCATTTGCCTCATTCTCCTTTACATCACGTGCTATAGTTTCATCTATGGCACGATTAATGAACCCATTAACGCTGCCTTTAGGTATATGTCCTAAAGTTCTGATCATGCCAACTTCACCTTGATACTTTTCAGCGTGAGCCTTAATAATATCTTTTTTCCCTTTTGGCACTTTTAATTCAAGTCTGTCATAATTATTTTCTACATATTTTGCTACAGCTTTTTTGCTTGTTCTGTTTTTTTTCTTTTCAGTTTTTTCATTATCCATTACTACCCTCTTTCTGCCCAATCGGGCAACTTCCATTAAGGCATACTTCTCTACATTACCATTATACCACAAACACATATAGCTGTCAATATGCAAAATGTACAAATATCCATTAAAAAGTTTGTGCATAATGACGGCATTATTTTTATGAAAAACACTTGACATAATGCTGTCATTATGGTATAATATAAACAGTAAGAACGCCAAAAAAAATAAGAACAAAGGAGAAACAAAGGAAATGAAAACTATAACAGAAATCAGAAAAGCAGTCGCAACCCTCGCAAACCGTATCAATAGAAAACTCAAAGACTTGTCAACAGCGTTCAAGCGGGCGTGGCTCATAGTTAAAGGCAAATCAGTATTGTCAAAAGTAACGGGTGTTACCTATAACGGGATTCAGAAAGCCCTCTCCCGCTTAACAAAGTATAACCCACAAGCGGTGAGTGTGGAACTTGTAAGAGAGCCTAAAAATCAGCACGATATATATTCCGTAGGCGTTAATGTGTCGGTGAATCGCTCCACAGCATATCAAATAGGCTATTTGCCGAGAGATTTAGCACAGTGCATATCTCAAGGTTATGGATAATGAAATCAAGCTCACAGCGACATTTAAAGGCATTACAGGTGGCATACAAGATAAGTATTACTACGGTGCGTTAATAGAGATTCAATTTTAAACAAACACAATTGTAAAGTATATCAATTGGTATACAGAAAAGGAGTTTACATGGAGTTTGATAATTTACAAGGCAAGATTGATAAACTTGGAACACAGACAGGCGTATTTGCGGACTTTTGCGAGTATGTAGCTCTTACAGCGGATGAAATCTCTTTAGCCAATCAAGGACAAATAATGCTAAGTTCCACACTTCGGATTTTATCACAAGAGGCGGAAAGAGTAGACAGGGCTGTACTTGAGCTGTTTGGTAATGAACATATGCTTGAGTTTTATCATAGCGATAAATGCAGAGAACCGCTTACTCAGAATCGGCAATAATAAAATTTTTCTGGGGGACGTTCGCCATCAGGTCGAGCGTCCTTTTTCATGTCTGGGATCCCCCCTGTCTATAAGCCGCTTGAAATGGAGCTTTAAACCGAATGATGAGGTTTTGGCGAATGTGCGGGGCATTTTTCATAACCCCTACCCTAAACAAGCGTTGACATACCCGCTGCTTTCCAAAAAAACATTCGGATTTGCTTTGTGTGTGATAAAGGGATATACCCTAATTCAGTATTCCAGTACCTGATTTATTCGTAAGCGGGGGGTGTGTTTAGAAAAACATGATCGTATCTCTTTTTTATCAGTATTATTTTGAAACAACCACAATATTTTTTTGTTCCTCGATCATTTCCTGCAATTGATTGCATATAAAATCATATTCGGCACGGGTGAGTTCTTTGGTAGGATTTTTATTATAATGCTTTGCCATAATCTTTTTTAAAGTTTCCTCATCTACGTTCGCTTCTCTGCTCATGGCGTACAGCCGCTTCACTTGTTTTTCCGTGATGGTAGCTGGGGAATTTTTCGGCGGTTCTTTGTCTGGACTTGGATTGGCTTCGGGTTTACTTCCAGTGTTATTATCATACTTGGATTTGTCTTTCATGAAATATATATCCGCTCCCATACCTAAAGACTTACACGCCGTTGAGATTGCGTCCGTTAGTGCCATCTTATAACACTCGTCGCTTGTATATAAACCGGTCTTCTCTTTGGATATAAATGAGCTGCCGCCTACGCCTTTAATAGGTTTGCTCCATACGTTTTCTTGATTGACATACAAATCAATCTCAGCGAATGCCGCGACTTCATCATTCGCACCACTTTCAAGCCACAATCTTTTTATATCGTAATACCAACCGAAGCCAGCCGCCCCAAATTGTTCTGTCAGCGTCTTTATACGCCACATAGGGTTAATATCTGTGAAGCCGCTCAAACGTCCGCCTGTTATTGTTTTCTGTGCCTCTTTGGGTACAGTCCGCACGGTATCATATAATTTCAAATTATCTTTCATACGTATTCCCCAATTTTCTATTTTATCTGTATATTATTTTTCGTAATTAGTTCCGCTCCAACTACAGTTACGCCACTCTTTATAGCTTCTTTTATCGCTGTTTTATCCGCCTCACGTGTTTCCTTTACCCGGACAAATATTTCGTCAATCACAGACATATCAACCACATCAACGCTTTCGGACGGGCGAAAAGATATTTTGACCCGTGCAGTTTCTATCGGCACTCCCAACAGAGATTCAGCGAGATAGGATTTCCAATATTCCGCTTGTTTCATTTTAGACTTATGCCGTGCTTCAAGGATTTCGATTTCGTGCTTTATTGCGTCCGCTTCGGACATAAGACCTTTAAATAGGCAGCCTATATTATCAGCTTTATCGGTTTGTTCCATTTTTAGACTGACGAACTGCTCAACGTCTATCACTTCTCCAGTTTCTTCATCTATGCAAGCCAGTATTGCCGGATTGATTTCGTACAATTTCATTCTCTGCACTTCCTTTCGGTCGATAAATAATCAATTATCGCTACCGCTTCATGTTGAATAGGTTTAGTTCGTGACTTCGGCGGCTCGGTAATCCTCCCGCTTAAAACGTCAAGCACATATAAATTTCGCTTTGCCTCTGTCGGCGTTATTGGCTTTTTCTTTTCCCTCATTTTTCACCCTGCTTTCATCTTTTTCTTATAATAATTATACCATAAAAGCGTGGATTTATCAAGGGTTTTTAGTGTTTTTGGTAAATTAATCGTTTAAAAATTCGGCTTATTCCGGTGCTGATTGATTTCCGGATCGTCTGGTGTATCAAAAACATAGACTTTTTTTATATCATTTTCCGCCTGCGTATAAAATAGCTCGTTACCAGTCATGAGGCTTATACACTTAACCGCCTTTAAAAGTAATAATTCCGGTTTCTCCCCTGCTTGAATCCCCTTTGTGATTTTTGATTGCAGTATCTCAGAAGTTTTTATATTCTCTTGATATACTCTGTAGATTTCTATAGCTCGCTGTTCCGCTTGATTCATGTTGTCTATTTCCCTTATAGACCTTATAGATTTTTGCGGTTCTTTACGATTTCCGCGTTCTTCTGCAGGGCTTGCAGTATCTTTTATTAAGTCATTTAAAATAGATATATCGAAATTCATTTTTAATGCTCCTCACTCTCTTTTGCAGTTTCTGAGAACCAATTGAACATAGGGTAATAGTCGTAGTTAATATCAGCACCCGTCGCCCCGTTGCGATTCTTTAATATTCTCAACTGCACTTGGCGCGGGATTTCTCGTTTCCACTTTTCAATATTTTTTAAATTTTCACTCCGTTTGCCATCTGTCTGCTGTAGAGAATCCATTTTCTTAAACTGCAACCCCAAAAGTACATCGCTTGAATATTCGATCGCACCACTCTCTTTGAACGACGACATATTAACCGCACTCAGATAATTGTCGCGGTTAAAGCTACTTATCGCTAAAACTGGTATTTTGTATTCCCGTGATAAGCCTTTGAGTGTTGTAACGGCTGTGTCAGTATTCATTTTGTCTGTTGCACGCTCGTTATCTGGTTTTATAATCTGCAAATAGTCTATTACAACGAACGGTCTATTACCTGTAAGTTCAATATGCTTTTTTATAATTGCCTTTATGTCTTCTATGCCTATTCTTTTTATCCCCTCATGTATATAAAGATTCGGTGCATATTCCTCACCGTATGTACTGATAGCATTTCTAATAAGCTCGATTTCTCTTTGATTGTAATGTTCCCATTTTGCACCTGACGTTATTTGTCTGTTCGTTCTTGCGTAATAAAAGCCGTTTTCTTTTTTCCCTTTATCTGCCATTATAGTCAAGCGGGACAGACTCTTTGAAATAAGCTCATATTTGCTCATTTCAAGGCTGAATATAATGACATCCTGCCACCGTTTTGCTATCTGATCGGCAATCTGCAGACAAAAAGTAGTTTTACCTATGCTGCTTATCGCTCCTAAAATATATAGCCCCTCATAAAAGCCGCCGTCCAATGCATCATCGAATAACTTAAAGCCTGACGACGTTGCGGGTGTATTCACGCTTTCCTTTATACCGTTCATAAAAGCGTCAAGGCAATTTATAACCGCGTTTTCCCGCTTATATTTAAGACGTTCGGGGCTACTTTCATATAAGAACTTCAAAAGATTTTTGTTCCCGTGATAAAAAATTACTTTAGGATTTTCTACACCAAAAAAGAAGCGAGCCGCGTCTTTTGCCCCCGCGTCAAATGCGGGAAATACCTCTAAAAGTGCTTCTTTTATCGCCTCGTACTCTGCCGCAGTCTGTATCGGTTCAATAGGGAAATAGACATGAAATTTAGGACGAGGGGCTTTGCCATCCTTTTCTTTCAAATGATTACGGCTATAACATATAAAAGCAGGTACTTCTTTAAAGAACTCTCTTATCTTTTCTTCAGTTATCCATTTTGCGGGTTCATCTGAATCGTTATCTATATCCATCATCAAACAATCAGATGCGATAAAACCGCTTTTTGTACGCTTATTCTCTTTGTAGCTCGCCGCAACATGATCGTATTTCATCACAGCGGCAAAACTTTCTTCGTCCCTTACCTCTATACGGTGAGAGTATTCGGTACAAGTTTCATTCCCGCAAACTCCCGCATGATATAACGTAAATGTCGGTAAGATTAGCGCGGTTTTATATTTTGGCAGCTGGTGTAATTTAGTGTCGGAAGTGTAGTAGTTCAGTGCCGGAAGTGGAGTGGTTATTTTGGTGGAATTGTTGGACGATAAGGTTTGATTTAGGGCTTCTATATGCGTTTTTGTTTTTTTATGTTCACCATCTATAGATATTTTATAACGGGCAAATATCTCTGTTTCAGTTTCGTTGTGCTGCTTCTTTAAATATTCCAGATAATCACCGCTCATATTGCATTTAAAACACTTATAATGTAGATTATCTTTCGTGGCTATGCCATCTGCGTCCGAGCCTTTTCCATTTTCGCATAGCGGACATATATAAGTGGGATAGCCGTTTGCGTGCTTTTTAGCTTCGGTGAGTTCTTGTGTCAAAAGACTGTTAATATATTCCCGTGCTTGTTCTCGTGTCATCGTTTTTCCCCTTTTTTTCGTGAGTGAGTTATAGGCATATTATAGCATATCCGCCCGCTTTAAAGCGGGGCGGATTGTGCGACAATAATCTTATTAATATATTAAGATTATTAGGAAAAAAAAAGCCCCCGCAAAGCCCGATTCTATGCGGGGTTTGAAAATTTGCCTACTACACCTCCTACAAAAATTACTACACCTCCTACACTAAACTACTACACCTCCTACACTAAACTACTACACCTCCTACACTAAACGCTTGAATATTTTTTATCTTTTCCCTCGTGTGTAATTTTTAAAACATTGTTTAAAGTGGTTGATGTTGGTATGATTTCAGGTATGTTAAGATTAAGATAATATTTGTAAATATCTGTCTTTTCTTTTAGCAGAGAATAGGCTTTGCTAAATACTCTTTTTAGTATAGTATTTTTGCCGCTGACTGTTTTAGCATTTCCTACGCTTTCTTTTAGAAGCGGTATCTCATCAATTATCGCCTTAAATGATTTATGAACTGTTGTAATTGTCGTTTTCTCCTTAAATGATTCTAAATCTATGGGATTGCCTGAAAATTCCGCTTGTACGGCTTTTTTTGTGCCTTTGGCTACTGCACTTTCGATTTTGGCTGTTGTCAGTTCCTCTTTTTCTTTTTGGGCTTCTCCTCTCTGCATTAGTAATGTCACAATAACACTGACAATCTCAATTGCCGCTTTGTTCCGCTCATTTGCTATGTTCCCGTGTATCAAAAAACTATGGTGTGGCTTAGTAAATTTTTTCTTTTTTTTGGGTCTTATAGTATTAGCTTTTTGTAAAGCTCGTAAAAGTTGATTTATATATGGACTGCCGAAAGTTATAGAATTTGTTTGTTTATTGTACCCCAGAAAAGTCAGCATACGGTAGAAACTTCCATTGCCAAGAACTCCTATAACACTATCAAACGCTTTTATTTTTGAAAATAATTCGTAAGGTTTATCACCTCTTAGGTTTACCCCCAGATGTTTGGCTAAAGTAGGCAAATATATTGTAACAGTGTTAGTGTCAATTTTGTTAGCATAAGAATAAATAATTGTGTAAAGGCTTCTTAACAGAGGTAAATCAAGTTCTTTAATATTTGAACGAGTGGCTACGTTTTTCAAAGTTATAGGTTCTAAAGAATTATCTCTTGTCCTTATAGTCCCATCTTCAGCATTAAATTCAAGTTGGGCAAAATACTCCTCATCAAGTTGTTGTATATAAGCGTGTGGATTTGGATAAGGAGTTAATGCGTGTGATAGATTTTTGTCAGTAATAAGTGCAACGAAATCGTCCAAATTGTCTATAATACCCTCTTTATTTTTGTCTTTGTTTTTTATATCTGTAGTTGTTGTACTAAAAAGGTCGAGAAAAACTTTTTTAAGCGTTTGAGGCATATTGTTTCCTTTTATATTTTCTTGCATTTTTTCTTTTAATTGTTGAATATCATTTAATGCAGACTCTGGATCTGGCACGTCATTAGATTCTATTCTTCGGTAGTATTCGTTGAAAAATGACTTGCTTACCATAATTATGTCATTAATATAATTTTCAAAGTCAGTAATATTATTTTTCTCTTGGAAGAATTGTGCAAGTTCATCTGAAAGATTCAATTTTGCAAGCTCATCGGTAAGATTCAAGTGTGTTTGATGTTCTTTTTGTTCGTCGGTCATTGTCTTGCTCCTTTCTGGTTAAATATCCGTCTATCTTGTTTCTTGTTTTGCGTTTTTTATTTCGTCTTCGGTCGAGCCCTCGAACTTCCTTATTTGATATACCGCGACATCTTCGGTTATTTTCTTTTTTAACTCTTGTAACCCATAGGACGGGATTTCTTCAAATTTAGGTTTAGGCATAATAACTGCTTTTATTTTTTCCAAAACCGTTGCCAAAAGCCTTTTTTATTATTATCTTGCGGCTGTTCAGCGTAATCATCGTTATTTTCTGACGAGGATTCGGACAATAAGAAAGCGGTTCGATTCTGCTCTTGTTTTAATAATACTTGCCCGTTCCGGGTCAGCTCTGCGAGCTGGGAAGCGAGGTCGGCGATCCGATCGGACTGTTGCCGGCTGTGTTTGCGTTCGCATTCCAACGCCGTTTGGTTTTGTTCTTTTTCCCGCTCCAGTTCTTTTATCCGCTCCCGCAAAAATAATATTTCTTCACTTTGTACTGTTTGAACGGTTTTAAACTGGTTCAGAACCGTTTCTACCGCATTACTACTGGATTTTAACTGTTCCTTTAAACTTTCATCGTCTTCAACGTTTAAACCAGGTTTAAACTGGTTTAGAACCAAATTATCTCCATTATTAGCGGGATTTTTGGAATTTGGCTCTGATTGGTTTAAAAACGGTTTTAAACCATTTTTTATGAGTTCCACACCAATTTCGTCAATGATTTTTTGTCCGTTTTCATTTTTAACATGAGGGCTGAGCTCGATTTTCATAGATTTATTTATTTTTTTATATATTGCTTGCACAGAAACATTCAAATCCTTTGCAAGCTCCGAAACGGTGATCATAAATATAAACCGCCTTAAAAATTAAATTCGAGATATTCAATTTGGTAATCCGGTCGGCAATTTCACTTATTAACTTTTTAGGTATTCTCGAACAGCTTCTATAGTTACAATATATTTTGTGCCGACTTTTTTCGCTTTCAAGGAACCGCTCTTTATAAGTGCACGGATAGTGCGTTCTGTGGTATGAAGTTCTTCAGCAACCTCTTTAACGGTTAAAAATTCTTTACTCATAGTTTTTAGCCCTCTCAAATTCTTTTACACGCCTGTAAAAAGTTGGTGCGGTTAAAGTTAATTGCTTTTGCATAGACACTGCAGTGATCTGCCCGGATTTCCATTGGTCATATAAAGTCTTAAATTTAAGGCTGTCAATTTCTATGGGTTTACGCCCTTTATATTTGCCCGCTTTTTTAGCTTCTTTTATTCCCTCTGCTTGTCGTTCTAAAATACATTCGCGTTCAAATTGGTAAAGCCCGGCGAAAATAGTTAGCATAAGCCGCCCAGCAGGTGTTGATGTGTCTATCGATTCTTTCTTGCTTATAAAATCAACGCCTTTTGTTTTGAGGTTTTCAACTATGTCTAATAAATCCCGTGTGCTTCTCGCAAGCCTTGAATAACTTTCGACAACGACAGTATCACCCTTGCGAACGAAACTCAGCATTTCTTGAAGCTCACGCCGCTCTTTATTTTTCCCGCTTGCCTTGTCCATAAAGATTTTTTCAACTTCCAGCTCCCGCATTAATACTTCTTGCCGGATAGTATTTTGTTCTTCTGTAGATACTCTCACATACCCTACTTTCAAATTCGTACACCTCTTTCATGTCAATAGAATCATTTATTTATTTTAAATTAATATATCTTTAATATGTTTTTTATTATGTATTAATTATATCATAAATAACCTTTTTTGTCAATAGAATATAAAAATGTTTTGATATATTTCAAAAAGCAAAATATAACTTATATGACATACTTTCAAACATTATCAATAGAGTGTACCCTATTGATTGACTGGAAAAAGTAAAGTTAAAACAAAAAAAGGAGCGAGTTTCCCCCCTCCCCTGCTCTGTCGCCCTATATCCCCATTTGGTTTTACGGCGACACAGATAAATGTTTTTCCCTGCGAATTTTCTCTATTGTGGCGTGAAATTCATCTGCAGCGGGCTTTAAATCCGCTTTTAGTTCTTTAAGCGTCATTTTTTTGTGACGCAGTGAATTGTATTCTCTTAACTTGTATAAATCGTCCATAGTAAAATCAGGGCTTAATATCGGCTTATTCAATTTATATCAATCCTCACTTTCTATTAATAGGTTTGGCGAATATATGTCTATTCCATGATAACCGAGAATGGCATTTATCGAACGCACACCGTTTATAGTTTTTACCCTCACTATATGTTTAAAGTTCCACGAAAGCAGATAATTGCACTCGTTTACAACAGCGGATGCAATATGAAGACAATCATCATAGTGTTTATCTGTCAGGATTCCCATTTCATTTAACTTGTCAGCATAAAGCATGATTTCGTTGTCAATCTCAATAAAATTATACTCTATTTGCGATAAATAGTCAACCATAATAGATTTTTTCGGTTCGTCGGAGTTTATTATTTCTTTGACAGTGATTTCAGAAATGTAAACCTCGTACAGTCCGCTTTTTATTTCTTCCCACAATGCGAGGGTATTATTCATTTTATCAGGCACGTCAGGGGCATATAAGTGACTTATGACAGAAGTGTCAAGATATACTTTAAGTCTTCTCATTTGCCTCATTCTCCTTTACATCACGTGCTATAGTTTCATCTATGGCACGATTAATGAACCCATTAACGCTGCCTTTAGGTATATGTCCTAAAGTTCTGATCATGCCAACTTCACCTTGATACTTTTCAGCGTGAGCCTTAATAATATCTTTTTTCCCTTTTGGCACTTTTAATTCAAGTCTGTCATAATTATTTTCTACATATTTTGCTACAGCTTTTTTGCTTGTTCTGTTTTTTTTCTTTTCAGTTTTTTCATTATCCATTACTACCCTCTTTCTGCCCAATCGGGCAACTTCCATTAAGGCATACTTCTCTACATTACCATTATACCACAAACACATATAGCTGTCAATATGCAAAATGTACAAATATCCATTAAAAAGTTTGTGCATAATGACGGCATTATTTTTATGAAAAACACTTGACATAATGCTGTCATTATGGTATAATATAAACAGTAAGAACGCCAAAAAAAATAAGAACAAAGGAGAAACAAAGGAAATGAAAACTATAACAGAAATCAGAAAAGCAGTCGCAACCCTCGCAAACCGTATCAATAGAAAACTCAAAGACTTGTCAACAGCGTTCAAGCGGGCGTGGCTCATAGTTAAAGGCAAATCAGTATTGTCAAAAGTAACGGGTGTTACCTATAACGGGATTCAGAAAGCCCTCTCCCGCTTAACAAAGTATAACCCACAAGCGGTGAGTGTGGAACTTGTAAGAGAGCCTAAAAATCAGCACGATATATATTCCGTAGGCGTTAATGTGTCGGTGAATCGCTCCACAGCATATCAAATAGGCTATTTGCCGAGAGATTTAGCACAGTGCATATCTCAAGGTTATGGATAATGAAATCAAGCTCACAGCGACATTTAAAGGCATTACAGGTGGCATACAAGATAAGTATTACTACGGTGCGTTAATAGAGATTCAATTTTAAACAAACACAATTGTAAAGTATATCAATTGGTATACAGAAAAGGAGTTTACATGGAGTTTGATAATTTACAAGGCAAGATTGATAAACTTGGAACACAGACAGGCGTATTTGCGGACTTTTGCGAGTATGTAGCTCTTACAGCGGATGAAATCTCTTTAGCCAATCAAGGACAAATAATGCTAAGTTCCACACTTCGGATTTTATCACAAGAGGCGGAAAGAGTAGACAGGGCTGTACTTGAGCTGTTTGGTAATGAACATATGCTTGAGTTTTATCATAGCGATAAATGCAGAGAACCGCTTACTCAGAATCGGCAATAATAAAATTTTTCTGGGGGACGTTCGCCATCAGGTCGAGCGTCCTTTTTCATGTCTGGGATCCCCCCTGTCTATAAGCCGCTTGAAATGGAGCTTTAAACCGAATGATGAGGTTTTGGCGAATGTGCGGGGCATTTTTCATAACCCCTACCCTAAACAAGCGTTGACATACCCGCTGCTTTCCAAAAAAACATTCGGATTTGCTTTGTGTGTGATAAAGGGATATACCCTAATTCAGTATTCCAGTACCTGATTTATTCGTAAGCGGGGGGTGTGTTTAGAAAAACATGATCGTATCTCTTTTTTATCAGTATTATTTTGAAACAACCACAATATTTTTTTGTTCCTCGATCATTTCCTGCAATTGATTGCATATAAAATCATATTCGGCACGGGTGAGTTCTTTGGTAGGATTTTTATTATAATGCTTTGCCATAATCTTTTTTAAAGTTTCCTCATCTACGTTCGCTTCTCTGCTCATGGCGTACAGCCGCTTCACTTGTTTTTCCGTGATGGTAGCTGGGGAATTTTTCGGCGGTTCTTTGTCTGGACTTGGATTGGCTTCGGGTTTACTTCCAGTGTTATTATCATACTTGGATTTGTCTTTCATGAAATATATATCCGCTCCCATACCTAAAGACTTACACGCCGTTGAGATTGCGTCCGTTAGTGCCATCTTATAACACTCGTCGCTTGTATATAAACCGGTCTTCTCTTTGGATATAAATGAGCTGCCGCCTACGCCTTTAATAGGTTTGCTCCATACGTTTTCTTGATTGACATACAAATCAATCTCAGCGAATGCCGCGACTTCATCATTCGCACCACTTTCAAGCCACAATCTTTTTATATCGTAATACCAACCGAAGCCAGCCGCCCCAAATTGTTCTGTCAGCGTCTTTATACGCCACATAGGGTTAATATCTGTGAAGCCGCTCAAACGTCCGCCTGTTATTGTTTTCTGTGCCTCTTTGGGTACAGTCCGCACGGTATCATATAATTTCAAATTATCTTTCATACGTATTCCCCAATTTTCTATTTTATCTGTATATTATTTTTCGTAATTAGTTCCGCTCCAACTACAGTTACGCCACTCTTTATAGCTTCTTTTATCGCTGTTTTATCCGCCTCACGTGTTTCCTTTACCCGGACAAATATTTCGTCAATCACAGACATATCAACCACATCAACGCTTTCGGACGGGCGAAAAGATATTTTGACCCGTGCAGTTTCTATCGGCACTCCCAACAGAGATTCAGCGAGATAGGATTTCCAATATTCCGCTTGTTTCATTTTAGACTTATGCCGTGCTTCAAGGATTTCGATTTCGTGCTTTATTGCGTCCGCTTCGGACATAAGACCTTTAAATAGGCAGCCTATATTATCAGCTTTATCGGTTTGTTCCATTTTTAGACTGACGAACTGCTCAACGTCTATCACTTCTCCAGTTTCTTCATCTATGCAAGCCAGTATTGCCGGATTGATTTCGTACAATTTCATTCTCTGCACTTCCTTTCGGTCGATAAATAATCAATTATCGCTACCGCTTCATGTTGAATAGGTTTAGTTCGTGACTTCGGCGGCTCGGTAATCCTCCCGCTTAAAACGTCAAGCACATATAAATTTCGCTTTGCCTCTGTCGGCGTTATTGGCTTTTTCTTTTCCCTCATTTTTCACCCTGCTTTCATCTTTTTCTTATAATAATTATACCATAAAAGCGTGGATTTATCAAGGGTTTTTAGTGTTTTTGGTAAATTAATCGTTTAAAAATTCGGCTTATTCCGGTGCTGATTGATTTCCGGATCGTCTGGTGTATCAAAAACATAGACTTTTTTTATATCATTTTCCGCCTGCGTATAAAATAGCTCGTTACCAGTCATGAGGCTTATACACTTAACCGCCTTTAAAAGTAATAATTCCGGTTTCTCCCCTGCTTGAATCCCCTTTGTGATTTTTGATTGCAGTATCTCAGAAGTTTTTATATTCTCTTGATATACTCTGTAGATTTCTATAGCTCGCTGTTCCGCTTGATTCATGTTGTCTATTTCCCTTATAGACCTTATAGATTTTTGCGGTTCTTTACGATTTCCGCGTTCTTCTGCAGGGCTTGCAGTATCTTTTATTAAGTCATTTAAAATAGATATATCGAAATTCATTTTTAATGCTCCTCACTCTCTTTTGCAGTTTCTGAGAACCAATTGAACATAGGGTAATAGTCGTAGTTAATATCAGCACCCGTCGCCCCGTTGCGATTCTTTAATATTCTCAACTGCACTTGGCGCGGGATTTCTCGTTTCCACTTTTCAATATTTTTTAAATTTTCACTCCGTTTGCCATCTGTCTGCTGTAGAGAATCCATTTTCTTAAACTGCAACCCCAAAAGTACATCGCTTGAATATTCGATCGCACCACTCTCTTTGAACGACGACATATTAACCGCACTCAGATAATTGTCGCGGTTAAAGCTACTTATCGCTAAAACTGGTATTTTGTATTCCCGTGATAAGCCTTTGAGTGTTGTAACGGCTGTGTCAGTATTCATTTTGTCTGTTGCACGCTCGTTATCTGGTTTTATAATCTGCAAATAGTCTATTACAACGAACGGTCTATTACCTGTAAGTTCAATATGCTTTTTTATAATTGCCTTTATGTCTTCTATGCCTATTCTTTTTATCCCCTCATGTATATAAAGATTCGGTGCATATTCCTCACCGTATGTACTGATAGCATTTCTAATAAGCTCGATTTCTCTTTGATTGTAATGTTCCCATTTTGCACCTGACGTTATTTGTCTGTTCGTTCTTGCGTAATAAAAGCCGTTTTCTTTTTTCCCTTTATCTGCCATTATAGTCAAGCGGGACAGACTCTTTGAAATAAGCTCATATTTGCTCATTTCAAGGCTGAATATAATGACATCCTGCCACCGTTTTGCTATCTGATCGGCAATCTGCAGACAAAAAGTAGTTTTACCTATGCTGCTTATCGCTCCTAAAATATATAGCCCCTCATAAAAGCCGCCGTCCAATGCATCATCGAATAACTTAAAGCCTGACGACGTTGCGGGTGTATTCACGCTTTCCTTTATACCGTTCATAAAAGCGTCAAGGCAATTTATAACCGCGTTTTCCCGCTTATATTTAAGACGTTCGGGGCTACTTTCATATAAGAACTTCAAAAGATTTTTGTTCCCGTGATAAAAAATTACTTTAGGATTTTCTACACCAAAAAAGAAGCGAGCCGCGTCTTTTGCCCCCGCGTCAAATGCGGGAAATACCTCTAAAAGTGCTTCTTTTATCGCCTCGTACTCTGCCGCAGTCTGTATCGGTTCAATAGGGAAATAGACATGAAATTTAGGACGAGGGGCTTTGCCATCCTTTTCTTTCAAATGATTACGGCTATAACATATAAAAGCAGGTACTTCTTTAAAGAACTCTCTTATCTTTTCTTCAGTTATCCATTTTGCGGGTTCATCTGAATCGTTATCTATATCCATCATCAAACAATCAGATGCGATAAAACCGCTTTTTGTACGCTTATTCTCTTTGTAGCTCGCCGCAACATGATCGTATTTCATCACAGCGGCAAAACTTTCTTCGTCCCTTACCTCTATACGGTGAGAGTATTCGGTACAAGTTTCATTCCCGCAAACTCCCGCATGATATAACGTAAATGTCGGTAAGATTAGCGCGGTTTTATATTTTGGCAGCTGGTGTAATTTAGTGTCGGAAGTGTAGTAGTTCAGTGCCGGAAGTGGAGTGGTTATTTTGGTGGAATTGTTGGACGATAAGGTTTGATTTAGGGCTTCTATATGCGTTTTTGTTTTTTTATGTTCACCATCTATAGATATTTTATAACGGGCAAATATCTCTGTTTCAGTTTCGTTGTGCTGCTTCTTTAAATATTCCAGATAATCACCGCTCATATTGCATTTAAAACACTTATAATGTAGATTATCTTTCGTGGCTATGCCATCTGCGTCCGAGCCTTTTCCATTTTCGCATAGCGGACATATATAAGTGGGATAGCCGTTTGCGTGCTTTTTAGCTTCGGTGAGTTCTTGTGTCAAAAGACTGTTAATATATTCCCGTGCTTGTTCTCGTGTCATCGTTTTTCCCCTTTTTTTCGTGAGTGAGTTATAGGCATATTATAGCATATCCGCCCGCTTTAAAGCGGGGCGGATTGTGCGACAATAATCTTATTAATATATTAAGATTATTAGGAAAAAAAAAGCCCCCGCAAAGCCCGATTCTATGCGGGGTTTGAAAATTTGCCTACTACACCTCCTACAAAAATTACTACACCTCCTACACTAAACTACTACACCTCCTACACTAAACTACTACACCTCCTACACTAAACGCTTGAATATTTTTTATCTTTTCCCTCGTGTGTAATTTTTAAAACATTGTTTAAAGTGGTTGATGTTGGTATGATTTCAGGTATGTTAAGATTAAGATAATATTTGTAAATATCTGTCTTTTCTTTTAGCAGAGAATAGGCTTTGCTAAATACTCTTTTTAGTATAGTATTTTTGCCGCTGACTGTTTTAGCATTTCCTACGCTTTCTTTTAGAAGCGGTATCTCATCAATTATCGCCTTAAATGATTTATGAACTGTTGTAATTGTCGTTTTCTCCTTAAATGATTCTAAATCTATGGGATTGCCTGAAAATTCCGCTTGTACGGCTTTTTTTGTGCCTTTGGCTACTGCACTTTCGATTTTGGCTGTTGTCAGTTCCTCTTTTTCTTTTTGGGCTTCTCCTCTCTGCATTAGTAATGTCACAATAACACTGACAATCTCAATTGCCGCTTTGTTCCGCTCATTTGCTATGTTCCCGTGTATCAAAAAACTATGGTGTGGCTTAGTAAATTTTTTCTTTTTTTTGGGTCTTATAGTATTAGCTTTTTGTAAAGCTCGTAAAAGTTGATTTATATATGGACTGCCGAAAGTTATAGAATTTGTTTGTTTATTGTACCCCAGAAAAGTCAGCATACGGTAGAAACTTCCATTGCCAAGAACTCCTATAACACTATCAAACGCTTTTATTTTTGAAAATAATTCGTAAGGTTTATCACCTCTTAGGTTTACCCCCAGATGTTTGGCTAAAGTAGGCAAATATATTGTAACAGTGTTAGTGTCAATTTTGTTAGCATAAGAATAAATAATTGTGTAAAGGCTTCTTAACAGAGGTAAATCAAGTTCTTTAATATTTGAACGAGTGGCTACGTTTTTCAAAGTTATAGGTTCTAAAGAATTATCTCTTGTCCTTATAGTCCCATCTTCAGCATTAAATTCAAGTTGGGCAAAATACTCCTCATCAAGTTGTTGTATATAAGCGTGTGGATTTGGATAAGGAGTTAATGCGTGTGATAGATTTTTGTCAGTAATAAGTGCAACGAAATCGTCCAAATTGTCTATAATACCCTCTTTATTTTTGTCTTTGTTTTTTATATCTGTAGTTGTTGTACTAAAAAGGTCGAGAAAAACTTTTTTAAGCGTTTGAGGCATATTGTTTCCTTTTATATTTTCTTGCATTTTTTCTTTTAATTGTTGAATATCATTTAATGCAGACTCTGGATCTGGCACGTCATTAGATTCTATTCTTCGGTAGTATTCGTTGAAAAATGACTTGCTTACCATAATTATGTCATTAATATAATTTTCAAAGTCAGTAATATTATTTTTCTCTTGGAAGAATTGTGCAAGTTCATCTGAAAGATTCAATTTTGCAAGCTCATCGGTAAGATTCAAGTGTGTTTGATGTTCTTTTTGTTCGTCGGTCATTGTCTTGCTCCTTTCTGGTTAAATATCCGTCTATCTTGTTTCTTGTTTTGCGTTTTTTATTTCGTCTTCGGTCGAGCCCTCGAACTTCCTTATTTGATATACCGCGACATCTTCGGTTATTTTCTTTTTTAACTCTTGTAACCCATAGGACGGGATTTCTTCAAATTTAGGTTTAGGCATAATAACTGCTTTTATTTTTTCCAAAACCGTTGCCAAAAGCCTTTTTTATTATTATCTTGCGGCTGTTCAGCGTAATCATCGTTATTTTCTGACGAGGATTCGGACAATAAGAAAGCGGTTCGATTCTGCTCTTGTTTTAATAATACTTGCCCGTTCCGGGTCAGCTCTGCGAGCTGGGAAGCGAGGTCGGCGATCCGATCGGACTGTTGCCGGCTGTGTTTGCGTTCGCATTCCAACGCCGTTTGGTTTTGTTCTTTTTCCCGCTCCAGTTCTTTTATCCGCTCCCGCAAAAATAATATTTCTTCACTTTGTACTGTTTGAACGGTTTTAAACTGGTTCAGAACCGTTTCTACCGCATTACTACTGGATTTTAACTGTTCCTTTAAACTTTCATCGTCTTCAACGTTTAAACCAGGTTTAAACTGGTTTAGAACCAAATTATCTCCATTATTAGCGGGATTTTTGGAATTTGGCTCTGATTGGTTTAAAAACGGTTTTAAACCATTTTTTATGAGTTCCACACCAATTTCGTCAATGATTTTTTGTCCGTTTTCATTTTTAACATGAGGGCTGAGCTCGATTTTCATAGATTTATTTATTTTTTTATATATTGCTTGCACAGAAACATTCAAATCCTTTGCAAGCTCCGAAACGGTGATCATAAATATAAACCGCCTTAAAAATTAAATTCGAGATATTCAATTTGGTAATCCGGTCGGCAATTTCACTTATTAACTTTTTAGGTATTCTCGAACAGCTTCTATAGTTACAATATATTTTGTGCCGACTTTTTTCGCTTTCAAGGAACCGCTCTTTATAAGTGCACGGATAGTGCGTTCTGTGGTATGAAGTTCTTCAGCAACCTCTTTAACGGTTAAAAATTCTTTACTCATAGTTTTTAGCCCTCTCAAATTCTTTTACACGCCTGTAAAAAGTTGGTGCGGTTAAAGTTAATTGCTTTTGCATAGACACTGCAGTGATCTGCCCGGATTTCCATTGGTCATATAAAGTCTTAAATTTAAGGCTGTCAATTTCTATGGGTTTACGCCCTTTATATTTGCCCGCTTTTTTAGCTTCTTTTATTCCCTCTGCTTGTCGTTCTAAAATACATTCGCGTTCAAATTGGTAAAGCCCGGCGAAAATAGTTAGCATAAGCCGCCCAGCAGGTGTTGATGTGTCTATCGATTCTTTCTTGCTTATAAAATCAACGCCTTTTGTTTTGAGGTTTTCAACTATGTCTAATAAATCCCGTGTGCTTCTCGCAAGCCTTGAATAACTTTCGACAACGACAGTATCACCCTTGCGAACGAAACTCAGCATTTCTTGAAGCTCACGCCGCTCTTTATTTTTCCCGCTTGCCTTGTCCATAAAGATTTTTTCAACTTCCAGCTCCCGCATTAATACTTCTTGCCGGATAGTATTTTGTTCTTCTGTAGATACTCTCACATACCCTACTTTCAAATTCGTACACCTCTTTCATGTCAATAGAATCATTTATTTATTTTAAATTAATATATCTTTAATATGTTTTTTATTATGTATTAATTATATCATAAATAACCTTTTTTGTCAATAGAATATAAAAATGTTTTGATATATTTCAAAAAGCAAAATATAACTTATATGACATACTTTCAAACATTATCAATAGAGTGTACCCTATTGATTGACTGGAAAAAGTAAAGTTAAAACAAAAAAAGGAGCGAGTTTCCCCCCTCCCCTGCTCTGTCGCCCTATATCCCCATTTGGTTTTACGGCGACACAGATAAATGTTTTTCCCTGCGAATTTTCTCTATTGTGGCGTGAAATTCATCTGCAGCGGGCTTTAAATCCGCTTTTAGTTCTTTAAGCGTCATTTTTTTGTGACGCAGTGAATTGTATTCTCTTAACTTGTATAAATCGTCCATAGTAAAATCAGGGCTTAATATCGGCTTATTCAATTTATATCAATCCTCACTTTCTATTAATAGGTTTGGCGAATATATGTCTATTCCATGATAACCGAGAATGGCATTTATCGAACGCACACCGTTTATAGTTTTTACCCTCACTATATGTTTAAAGTTCCACGAAAGCAGATAATTGCACTCGTTTACAACAGCGGATGCAATATGAAGACAATCATCATAGTGTTTATCTGTCAGGATTCCCATTTCATTTAACTTGTCAGCATAAAGCATGATTTCGTTGTCAATCTCAATAAAATTATACTCTATTTGCGATAAATAGTCAACCATAATAGATTTTTTCGGTTCGTCGGAGTTTATTATTTCTTTGACAGTGATTTCAGAAATGTAAACCTCGTACAGTCCGCTTTTTATTTCTTCCCACAATGCGAGGGTATTATTCATTTTATCAGGCACGTCAGGGGCATATAAGTGACTTATGACAGAAGTGTCAAGATATACTTTAAGTCTTCTCATTTGCCTCATTCTCCTTTACATCACGTGCTATAGTTTCATCTATGGCACGATTAATGAACCCATTAACGCTGCCTTTAGGTATATGTCCTAAAGTTCTGATCATGCCAACTTCACCTTGATACTTTTCAGCGTGAGCCTTAATAATATCTTTTTTCCCTTTTGGCACTTTTAATTCAAGTCTGTCATAATTATTTTCTACATATTTTGCTACAGCTTTTTTGCTTGTTCTGTTTTTTTTCTTTTCAGTTTTTTCATTATCCATTACTACCCTCTTTCTGCCCAATCGGGCAACTTCCATTAAGGCATACTTCTCTACATTACCATTATACCACAAACACATATAGCTGTCAATATGCAAAATGTACAAATATCCATTAAAAAGTTTGTGCATAATGACGGCATTATTTTTATGAAAAACACTTGACATAATGCTGTCATTATGGTATAATATAAACAGTAAGAACGCCAAAAAAAATAAGAACAAAGGAGAAACAAAGGAAATGAAAACTATAACAGAAATCAGAAAAGCAGTCGCAACCCTCGCAAACCGTATCAATAGAAAACTCAAAGACTTGTCAACAGCGTTCAAGCGGGCGTGGCTCATAGTTAAAGGCAAATCAGTATTGTCAAAAGTAACGGGTGTTACCTATAACGGGATTCAGAAAGCCCTCTCCCGCTTAACAAAGTATAACCCACAAGCGGTGAGTGTGGAACTTGTAAGAGAGCCTAAAAATCAGCACGATATATATTCCGTAGGCGTTAATGTGTCGGTGAATCGCTCCACAGCATATCAAATAGGCTATTTGCCGAGAGATTTAGCACAGTGCATATCTCAAGGTTATGGATAATGAAATCAAGCTCACAGCGACATTTAAAGGCATTACAGGTGGCATACAAGATAAGTATTACTACGGTGCGTTAATAGAGATTCAATTTTAAACAAACACAATTGTAAAGTATATCAATTGGTATACAGAAAAGGAGTTTACATGGAGTTTGATAATTTACAAGGCAAGATTGATAAACTTGGAACACAGACAGGCGTATTTGCGGACTTTTGCGAGTATGTAGCTCTTACAGCGGATGAAATCTCTTTAGCCAATCAAGGACAAATAATGCTAAGTTCCACACTTCGGATTTTATCACAAGAGGCGGAAAGAGTAGACAGGGCTGTACTTGAGCTGTTTGGTAATGAACATATGCTTGAGTTTTATCATAGCGATAAATGCAGAGAACCGCTTACTCAGAATCGGCAATAATAAAATTTTTCTGGGGGACGTTCGCCATCAGGTCGAGCGTCCTTTTTCATGTCTGGGATCCCCCCTGTCTATAAGCCGCTTGAAATGGAGCTTTAAACCGAATGATGAGGTTTTGGCGAATGTGCGGGGCATTTTTCATAACCCCTACCCTAAACAAGCGTTGACATACCCGCTGCTTTCCAAAAAAACATTCGGATTTGCTTTGTGTGTGATAAAGGGATATACCCTAATTCAGTATTCCAGTACCTGATTTATTCGTAAGCGGGGGGTGTGTTTAGAAAAACATGATCGTATCTCTTTTTTATCAGTATTATTTTGAAACAACCACAATATTTTTTTGTTCCTCGATCATTTCCTGCAATTGATTGCATATAAAATCATATTCGGCACGGGTGAGTTCTTTGGTAGGATTTTTATTATAATGCTTTGCCATAATCTTTTTTAAAGTTTCCTCATCTACGTTCGCTTCTCTGCTCATGGCGTACAGCCGCTTCACTTGTTTTTCCGTGATGGTAGCTGGGGAATTTTTCGGCGGTTCTTTGTCTGGACTTGGATTGGCTTCGGGTTTACTTCCAGTGTTATTATCATACTTGGATTTGTCTTTCATGAAATATATATCCGCTCCCATACCTAAAGACTTACACGCCGTTGAGATTGCGTCCGTTAGTGCCATCTTATAACACTCGTCGCTTGTATATAAACCGGTCTTCTCTTTGGATATAAATGAGCTGCCGCCTACGCCTTTAATAGGTTTGCTCCATACGTTTTCTTGATTGACATACAAATCAATCTCAGCGAATGCCGCGACTTCATCATTCGCACCACTTTCAAGCCACAATCTTTTTATATCGTAATACCAACCGAAGCCAGCCGCCCCAAATTGTTCTGTCAGCGTCTTTATACGCCACATAGGGTTAATATCTGTGAAGCCGCTCAAACGTCCGCCTGTTATTGTTTTCTGTGCCTCTTTGGGTACAGTCCGCACGGTATCATATAATTTCAAATTATCTTTCATACGTATTCCCCAATTTTCTATTTTATCTGTATATTATTTTTCGTAATTAGTTCCGCTCCAACTACAGTTACGCCACTCTTTATAGCTTCTTTTATCGCTGTTTTATCCGCCTCACGTGTTTCCTTTACCCGGACAAATATTTCGTCAATCACAGACATATCAACCACATCAACGCTTTCGGACGGGCGAAAAGATATTTTGACCCGTGCAGTTTCTATCGGCACTCCCAACAGAGATTCAGCGAGATAGGATTTCCAATATTCCGCTTGTTTCATTTTAGACTTATGCCGTGCTTCAAGGATTTCGATTTCGTGCTTTATTGCGTCCGCTTCGGACATAAGACCTTTAAATAGGCAGCCTATATTATCAGCTTTATCGGTTTGTTCCATTTTTAGACTGACGAACTGCTCAACGTCTATCACTTCTCCAGTTTCTTCATCTATGCAAGCCAGTATTGCCGGATTGATTTCGTACAATTTCATTCTCTGCACTTCCTTTCGGTCGATAAATAATCAATTATCGCTACCGCTTCATGTTGAATAGGTTTAGTTCGTGACTTCGGCGGCTCGGTAATCCTCCCGCTTAAAACGTCAAGCACATATAAATTTCGCTTTGCCTCTGTCGGCGTTATTGGCTTTTTCTTTTCCCTCATTTTTCACCCTGCTTTCATCTTTTTCTTATAATAATTATACCATAAAAGCGTGGATTTATCAAGGGTTTTTAGTGTTTTTGGTAAATTAATCGTTTAAAAATTCGGCTTATTCCGGTGCTGATTGATTTCCGGATCGTCTGGTGTATCAAAAACATAGACTTTTTTTATATCATTTTCCGCCTGCGTATAAAATAGCTCGTTACCAGTCATGAGGCTTATACACTTAACCGCCTTTAAAAGTAATAATTCCGGTTTCTCCCCTGCTTGAATCCCCTTTGTGATTTTTGATTGCAGTATCTCAGAAGTTTTTATATTCTCTTGATATACTCTGTAGATTTCTATAGCTCGCTGTTCCGCTTGATTCATGTTGTCTATTTCCCTTATAGACCTTATAGATTTTTGCGGTTCTTTACGATTTCCGCGTTCTTCTGCAGGGCTTGCAGTATCTTTTATTAAGTCATTTAAAATAGATATATCGAAATTCATTTTTAATGCTCCTCACTCTCTTTTGCAGTTTCTGAGAACCAATTGAACATAGGGTAATAGTCGTAGTTAATATCAGCACCCGTCGCCCCGTTGCGATTCTTTAATATTCTCAACTGCACTTGGCGCGGGATTTCTCGTTTCCACTTTTCAATATTTTTTAAATTTTCACTCCGTTTGCCATCTGTCTGCTGTAGAGAATCCATTTTCTTAAACTGCAACCCCAAAAGTACATCGCTTGAATATTCGATCGCACCACTCTCTTTGAACGACGACATATTAACCGCACTCAGATAATTGTCGCGGTTAAAGCTACTTATCGCTAAAACTGGTATTTTGTATTCCCGTGATAAGCCTTTGAGTGTTGTAACGGCTGTGTCAGTATTCATTTTGTCTGTTGCACGCTCGTTATCTGGTTTTATAATCTGCAAATAGTCTATTACAACGAACGGTCTATTACCTGTAAGTTCAATATGCTTTTTTATAATTGCCTTTATGTCTTCTATGCCTATTCTTTTTATCCCCTCATGTATATAAAGATTCGGTGCATATTCCTCACCGTATGTACTGATAGCATTTCTAATAAGCTCGATTTCTCTTTGATTGTAATGTTCCCATTTTGCACCTGACGTTATTTGTCTGTTCGTTCTTGCGTAATAAAAGCCGTTTTCTTTTTTCCCTTTATCTGCCATTATAGTCAAGCGGGACAGACTCTTTGAAATAAGCTCATATTTGCTCATTTCAAGGCTGAATATAATGACATCCTGCCACCGTTTTGCTATCTGATCGGCAATCTGCAGACAAAAAGTAGTTTTACCTATGCTGCTTATCGCTCCTAAAATATATAGCCCCTCATAAAAGCCGCCGTCCAATGCATCATCGAATAACTTAAAGCCTGACGACGTTGCGGGTGTATTCACGCTTTCCTTTATACCGTTCATAAAAGCGTCAAGGCAATTTATAACCGCGTTTTCCCGCTTATATTTAAGACGTTCGGGGCTACTTTCATATAAGAACTTCAAAAGATTTTTGTTCCCGTGATAAAAAATTACTTTAGGATTTTCTACACCAAAAAAGAAGCGAGCCGCGTCTTTTGCCCCCGCGTCAAATGCGGGAAATACCTCTAAAAGTGCTTCTTTTATCGCCTCGTACTCTGCCGCAGTCTGTATCGGTTCAATAGGGAAATAGACATGAAATTTAGGACGAGGGGCTTTGCCATCCTTTTCTTTCAAATGATTACGGCTATAACATATAAAAGCAGGTACTTCTTTAAAGAACTCTCTTATCTTTTCTTCAGTTATCCATTTTGCGGGTTCATCTGAATCGTTATCTATATCCATCATCAAACAATCAGATGCGATAAAACCGCTTTTTGTACGCTTATTCTCTTTGTAGCTCGCCGCAACATGATCGTATTTCATCACAGCGGCAAAACTTTCTTCGTCCCTTACCTCTATACGGTGAGAGTATTCGGTACAAGTTTCATTCCCGCAAACTCCCGCATGATATAACGTAAATGTCGGTAAGATTAGCGCGGTTTTATATTTTGGCAGCTGGTGTAATTTAGTGTCGGAAGTGTAGTAGTTCAGTGCCGGAAGTGGAGTGGTTATTTTGGTGGAATTGTTGGACGATAAGGTTTGATTTAGGGCTTCTATATGCGTTTTTGTTTTTTTATGTTCACCATCTATAGATATTTTATAACGGGCAAATATCTCTGTTTCAGTTTCGTTGTGCTGCTTCTTTAAATATTCCAGATAATCACCGCTCATATTGCATTTAAAACACTTATAATGTAGATTATCTTTCGTGGCTATGCCATCTGCGTCCGAGCCTTTTCCATTTTCGCATAGCGGACATATATAAGTGGGATAGCCGTTTGCGTGCTTTTTAGCTTCGGTGAGTTCTTGTGTCAAAAGACTGTTAATATATTCCCGTGCTTGTTCTCGTGTCATCGTTTTTCCCCTTTTTTTCGTGAGTGAGTTATAGGCATATTATAGCATATCCGCCCGCTTTAAAGCGGGGCGGATTGTGCGACAATAATCTTATTAATATATTAAGATTATTAGGAAAAAAAAAGCCCCCGCAAAGCCCGATTCTATGCGGGGTTTGAAAATTTGCCTACTACACCTCCTACAAAAATTACTACACCTCCTACACTAAACTACTACACCTCCTACACTAAACTACTACACCTCCTACACTAAACGCTTGAATATTTTTTATCTTTTCCCTCGTGTGTAATTTTTAAAACATTGTTTAAAGTGGTTGATGTTGGTATGATTTCAGGTATGTTAAGATTAAGATAATATTTGTAAATATCTGTCTTTTCTTTTAGCAGAGAATAGGCTTTGCTAAATACTCTTTTTAGTATAGTATTTTTGCCGCTGACTGTTTTAGCATTTCCTACGCTTTCTTTTAGAAGCGGTATCTCATCAATTATCGCCTTAAATGATTTATGAACTGTTGTAATTGTCGTTTTCTCCTTAAATGATTCTAAATCTATGGGATTGCCTGAAAATTCCGCTTGTACGGCTTTTTTTGTGCCTTTGGCTACTGCACTTTCGATTTTGGCTGTTGTCAGTTCCTCTTTTTCTTTTTGGGCTTCTCCTCTCTGCATTAGTAATGTCACAATAACACTGACAATCTCAATTGCCGCTTTGTTCCGCTCATTTGCTATGTTCCCGTGTATCAAAAAACTATGGTGTGGCTTAGTAAATTTTTTCTTTTTTTTGGGTCTTATAGTATTAGCTTTTTGTAAAGCTCGTAAAAGTTGATTTATATATGGACTGCCGAAAGTTATAGAATTTGTTTGTTTATTGTACCCCAGAAAAGTCAGCATACGGTAGAAACTTCCATTGCCAAGAACTCCTATAACACTATCAAACGCTTTTATTTTTGAAAATAATTCGTAAGGTTTATCACCTCTTAGGTTTACCCCCAGATGTTTGGCTAAAGTAGGCAAATATATTGTAACAGTGTTAGTGTCAATTTTGTTAGCATAAGAATAAATAATTGTGTAAAGGCTTCTTAACAGAGGTAAATCAAGTTCTTTAATATTTGAACGAGTGGCTACGTTTTTCAAAGTTATAGGTTCTAAAGAATTATCTCTTGTCCTTATAGTCCCATCTTCAGCATTAAATTCAAGTTGGGCAAAATACTCCTCATCAAGTTGTTGTATATAAGCGTGTGGATTTGGATAAGGAGTTAATGCGTGTGATAGATTTTTGTCAGTAATAAGTGCAACGAAATCGTCCAAATTGTCTATAATACCCTCTTTATTTTTGTCTTTGTTTTTTATATCTGTAGTTGTTGTACTAAAAAGGTCGAGAAAAACTTTTTTAAGCGTTTGAGGCATATTGTTTCCTTTTATATTTTCTTGCATTTTTTCTTTTAATTGTTGAATATCATTTAATGCAGACTCTGGATCTGGCACGTCATTAGATTCTATTCTTCGGTAGTATTCGTTGAAAAATGACTTGCTTACCATAATTATGTCATTAATATAATTTTCAAAGTCAGTAATATTATTTTTCTCTTGGAAGAATTGTGCAAGTTCATCTGAAAGATTCAATTTTGCAAGCTCATCGGTAAGATTCAAGTGTGTTTGATGTTCTTTTTGTTCGTCGGTCATTGTCTTGCTCCTTTCTGGTTAAATATCCGTCTATCTTGTTTCTTGTTTTGCGTTTTTTATTTCGTCTTCGGTCGAGCCCTCGAACTTCCTTATTTGATATACCGCGACATCTTCGGTTATTTTCTTTTTTAACTCTTGTAACCCATAGGACGGGATTTCTTCAAATTTAGGTTTAGGCATAATAACTGCTTTTATTTTTTCCAAAACCGTTGCCAAAAGCCTTTTTTATTATTATCTTGCGGCTGTTCAGCGTAATCATCGTTATTTTCTGACGAGGATTCGGACAATAAGAAAGCGGTTCGATTCTGCTCTTGTTTTAATAATACTTGCCCGTTCCGGGTCAGCTCTGCGAGCTGGGAAGCGAGGTCGGCGATCCGATCGGACTGTTGCCGGCTGTGTTTGCGTTCGCATTCCAACGCCGTTTGGTTTTGTTCTTTTTCCCGCTCCAGTTCTTTTATCCGCTCCCGCAAAAATAATATTTCTTCACTTTGTACTGTTTGAACGGTTTTAAACTGGTTCAGAACCGTTTCTACCGCATTACTACTGGATTTTAACTGTTCCTTTAAACTTTCATCGTCTTCAACGTTTAAACCAGGTTTAAACTGGTTTAGAACCAAATTATCTCCATTATTAGCGGGATTTTTGGAATTTGGCTCTGATTGGTTTAAAAACGGTTTTAAACCATTTTTTATGAGTTCCACACCAATTTCGTCAATGATTTTTTGTCCGTTTTCATTTTTAACATGAGGGCTGAGCTCGATTTTCATAGATTTATTTATTTTTTTATATATTGCTTGCACAGAAACATTCAAATCCTTTGCAAGCTCCGAAACGGTGATCATAAATATAAACCGCCTTAAAAATTAAATTCGAGATATTCAATTTGGTAATCCGGTCGGCAATTTCACTTATTAACTTTTTAGGTATTCTCGAACAGCTTCTATAGTTACAATATATTTTGTGCCGACTTTTTTCGCTTTCAAGGAACCGCTCTTTATAAGTGCACGGATAGTGCGTTCTGTGGTATGAAGTTCTTCAGCAACCTCTTTAACGGTTAAAAATTCTTTACTCATAGTTTTTAGCCCTCTCAAATTCTTTTACACGCCTGTAAAAAGTTGGTGCGGTTAAAGTTAATTGCTTTTGCATAGACACTGCAGTGATCTGCCCGGATTTCCATTGGTCATATAAAGTCTTAAATTTAAGGCTGTCAATTTCTATGGGTTTACGCCCTTTATATTTGCCCGCTTTTTTAGCTTCTTTTATTCCCTCTGCTTGTCGTTCTAAAATACATTCGCGTTCAAATTGGTAAAGCCCGGCGAAAATAGTTAGCATAAGCCGCCCAGCAGGTGTTGATGTGTCTATCGATTCTTTCTTGCTTATAAAATCAACGCCTTTTGTTTTGAGGTTTTCAACTATGTCTAATAAATCCCGTGTGCTTCTCGCAAGCCTTGAATAACTTTCGACAACGACAGTATCACCCTTGCGAACGAAACTCAGCATTTCTTGAAGCTCACGCCGCTCTTTATTTTTCCCGCTTGCCTTGTCCATAAAGATTTTTTCAACTTCCAGCTCCCGCATTAATACTTCTTGCCGGATAGTATTTTGTTCTTCTGTAGATACTCTCACATACCCTACTTTCAAATTCGTACACCTCTTTCATGTCAATAGAATCATTTATTTATTTTAAATTAATATATCTTTAATATGTTTTTTATTATGTATTAATTATATCATAAATAACCTTTTTTGTCAATAGAATATAAAAATGTTTTGATATATTTCAAAAAGCAAAATATAACTTATATGACATACTTTCAAACATTATCAATAGAGTGTACCCTATTGATTGACTGGAAAAAGTAAAGTTAAAACAAAAAAAGGAGCGAGTTTCCCCCCTCCCCTGCTCTGTCGCCCTATATCCCCATTTGGTTTTACGGCGACACAGATAAATGTTTTTCCCTGCGAATTTTCTCTATTGTGGCGTGAAATTCATCTGCAGCGGGCTTTAAATCCGCTTTTAGTTCTTTAAGCGTCATTTTTTTGTGACGCAGTGAATTGTATTCTCTTAACTTGTATAAATCGTCCATAGTAAAATCAGGGCTTAATATCGGCTTATTCAATTTATATCAATCCTCACTTTCTATTAATAGGTTTGGCGAATATATGTCTATTCCATGATAACCGAGAATGGCATTTATCGAACGCACACCGTTTATAGTTTTTACCCTCACTATATGTTTAAAGTTCCACGAAAGCAGATAATTGCACTCGTTTACAACAGCGGATGCAATATGAAGACAATCATCATAGTGTTTATCTGTCAGGATTCCCATTTCATTTAACTTGTCAGCATAAAGCATGATTTCGTTGTCAATCTCAATAAAATTATACTCTATTTGCGATAAATAGTCAACCATAATAGATTTTTTCGGTTCGTCGGAGTTTATTATTTCTTTGACAGTGATTTCAGAAATGTAAACCTCGTACAGTCCGCTTTTTATTTCTTCCCACAATGCGAGGGTATTATTCATTTTATCAGGCACGTCAGGGGCATATAAGTGACTTATGACAGAAGTGTCAAGATATACTTTAAGTCTTCTCATTTGCCTCATTCTCCTTTACATCACGTGCTATAGTTTCATCTATGGCACGATTAATGAACCCATTAACGCTGCCTTTAGGTATATGTCCTAAAGTTCTGATCATGCCAACTTCACCTTGATACTTTTCAGCGTGAGCCTTAATAATATCTTTTTTCCCTTTTGGCACTTTTAATTCAAGTCTGTCATAATTATTTTCTACATATTTTGCTACAGCTTTTTTGCTTGTTCTGTTTTTTTTCTTTTCAGTTTTTTCATTATCCATTACTACCCTCTTTCTGCCCAATCGGGCAACTTCCATTAAGGCATACTTCTCTACATTACCATTATACCACAAACACATATAGCTGTCAATATGCAAAATGTACAAATATCCATTAAAAAGTTTGTGCATAATGACGGCATTATTTTTATGAAAAACACTTGACATAATGCTGTCATTATGGTATAATATAAACAGTAAGAACGCCAAAAAAAATAAGAACAAAGGAGAAACAAAGGAAATGAAAACTATAACAGAAATCAGAAAAGCAGTCGCAACCCTCGCAAACCGTATCAATAGAAAACTCAAAGACTTGTCAACAGCGTTCAAGCGGGCGTGGCTCATAGTTAAAGGCAAATCAGTATTGTCAAAAGTAACGGGTGTTACCTATAACGGGATTCAGAAAGCCCTCTCCCGCTTAACAAAGTATAACCCACAAGCGGTGAGTGTGGAACTTGTAAGAGAGCCTAAAAATCAGCACGATATATATTCCGTAGGCGTTAATGTGTCGGTGAATCGCTCCACAGCATATCAAATAGGCTATTTGCCGAGAGATTTAGCACAGTGCATATCTCAAGGTTATGGATAATGAAATCAAGCTCACAGCGACATTTAAAGGCATTACAGGTGGCATACAAGATAAGTATTACTACGGTGCGTTAATAGAGATTCAATTTTAAACAAACACAATTGTAAAGTATATCAATTGGTATACAGAAAAGGAGTTTACATGGAGTTTGATAATTTACAAGGCAAGATTGATAAACTTGGAACACAGACAGGCGTATTTGCGGACTTTTGCGAGTATGTAGCTCTTACAGCGGATGAAATCTCTTTAGCCAATCAAGGACAAATAATGCTAAGTTCCACACTTCGGATTTTATCACAAGAGGCGGAAAGAGTAGACAGGGCTGTACTTGAGCTGTTTGGTAATGAACATATGCTTGAGTTTTATCATAGCGATAAATGCAGAGAACCGCTTACTCAGAATCGGCAATAATAAAATTTTTCTGGGGGACGTTCGCCATCAGGTCGAGCGTCCTTTTTCATGTCTGGGATCCCCCCTGTCTATAAGCCGCTTGAAATGGAGCTTTAAACCGAATGATGAGGTTTTGGCGAATGTGCGGGGCATTTTTCATAACCCCTACCCTAAACAAGCGTTGACATACCCGCTGCTTTCCAAAAAAACATTCGGATTTGCTTTGTGTGTGATAAAGGGATATACCCTAATTCAGTATTCCAGTACCTGATTTATTCGTAAGCGGGGGGTGTGTTTAGAAAAACATGATCGTATCTCTTTTTTATCAGTATTATTTTGAAACAACCACAATATTTTTTTGTTCCTCGATCATTTCCTGCAATTGATTGCATATAAAATCATATTCGGCACGGGTGAGTTCTTTGGTAGGATTTTTATTATAATGCTTTGCCATAATCTTTTTTAAAGTTTCCTCATCTACGTTCGCTTCTCTGCTCATGGCGTACAGCCGCTTCACTTGTTTTTCCGTGATGGTAGCTGGGGAATTTTTCGGCGGTTCTTTGTCTGGACTTGGATTGGCTTCGGGTTTACTTCCAGTGTTATTATCATACTTGGATTTGTCTTTCATGAAATATATATCCGCTCCCATACCTAAAGACTTACACGCCGTTGAGATTGCGTCCGTTAGTGCCATCTTATAACACTCGTCGCTTGTATATAAACCGGTCTTCTCTTTGGATATAAATGAGCTGCCGCCTACGCCTTTAATAGGTTTGCTCCATACGTTTTCTTGATTGACATACAAATCAATCTCAGCGAATGCCGCGACTTCATCATTCGCACCACTTTCAAGCCACAATCTTTTTATATCGTAATACCAACCGAAGCCAGCCGCCCCAAATTGTTCTGTCAGCGTCTTTATACGCCACATAGGGTTAATATCTGTGAAGCCGCTCAAACGTCCGCCTGTTATTGTTTTCTGTGCCTCTTTGGGTACAGTCCGCACGGTATCATATAATTTCAAATTATCTTTCATACGTATTCCCCAATTTTCTATTTTATCTGTATATTATTTTTCGTAATTAGTTCCGCTCCAACTACAGTTACGCCACTCTTTATAGCTTCTTTTATCGCTGTTTTATCCGCCTCACGTGTTTCCTTTACCCGGACAAATATTTCGTCAATCACAGACATATCAACCACATCAACGCTTTCGGACGGGCGAAAAGATATTTTGACCCGTGCAGTTTCTATCGGCACTCCCAACAGAGATTCAGCGAGATAGGATTTCCAATATTCCGCTTGTTTCATTTTAGACTTATGCCGTGCTTCAAGGATTTCGATTTCGTGCTTTATTGCGTCCGCTTCGGACATAAGACCTTTAAATAGGCAGCCTATATTATCAGCTTTATCGGTTTGTTCCATTTTTAGACTGACGAACTGCTCAACGTCTATCACTTCTCCAGTTTCTTCATCTATGCAAGCCAGTATTGCCGGATTGATTTCGTACAATTTCATTCTCTGCACTTCCTTTCGGTCGATAAATAATCAATTATCGCTACCGCTTCATGTTGAATAGGTTTAGTTCGTGACTTCGGCGGCTCGGTAATCCTCCCGCTTAAAACGTCAAGCACATATAAATTTCGCTTTGCCTCTGTCGGCGTTATTGGCTTTTTCTTTTCCCTCATTTTTCACCCTGCTTTCATCTTTTTCTTATAATAATTATACCATAAAAGCGTGGATTTATCAAGGGTTTTTAGTGTTTTTGGTAAATTAATCGTTTAAAAATTCGGCTTATTCCGGTGCTGATTGATTTCCGGATCGTCTGGTGTATCAAAAACATAGACTTTTTTTATATCATTTTCCGCCTGCGTATAAAATAGCTCGTTACCAGTCATGAGGCTTATACACTTAACCGCCTTTAAAAGTAATAATTCCGGTTTCTCCCCTGCTTGAATCCCCTTTGTGATTTTTGATTGCAGTATCTCAGAAGTTTTTATATTCTCTTGATATACTCTGTAGATTTCTATAGCTCGCTGTTCCGCTTGATTCATGTTGTCTATTTCCCTTATAGACCTTATAGATTTTTGCGGTTCTTTACGATTTCCGCGTTCTTCTGCAGGGCTTGCAGTATCTTTTATTAAGTCATTTAAAATAGATATATCGAAATTCATTTTTAATGCTCCTCACTCTCTTTTGCAGTTTCTGAGAACCAATTGAACATAGGGTAATAGTCGTAGTTAATATCAGCACCCGTCGCCCCGTTGCGATTCTTTAATATTCTCAACTGCACTTGGCGCGGGATTTCTCGTTTCCACTTTTCAATATTTTTTAAATTTTCACTCCGTTTGCCATCTGTCTGCTGTAGAGAATCCATTTTCTTAAACTGCAACCCCAAAAGTACATCGCTTGAATATTCGATCGCACCACTCTCTTTGAACGACGACATATTAACCGCACTCAGATAATTGTCGCGGTTAAAGCTACTTATCGCTAAAACTGGTATTTTGTATTCCCGTGATAAGCCTTTGAGTGTTGTAACGGCTGTGTCAGTATTCATTTTGTCTGTTGCACGCTCGTTATCTGGTTTTATAATCTGCAAATAGTCTATTACAACGAACGGTCTATTACCTGTAAGTTCAATATGCTTTTTTATAATTGCCTTTATGTCTTCTATGCCTATTCTTTTTATCCCCTCATGTATATAAAGATTCGGTGCATATTCCTCACCGTATGTACTGATAGCATTTCTAATAAGCTCGATTTCTCTTTGATTGTAATGTTCCCATTTTGCACCTGACGTTATTTGTCTGTTCGTTCTTGCGTAATAAAAGCCGTTTTCTTTTTTCCCTTTATCTGCCAT
>JGI994J12354_10000619_pt1 | contig 35427 bp, 39 predicted proteins | sample IntmicLarv3ML3BL_FD_12354 | JGI IMG/M metagenome (IMG submission 12354) | reverse complement strand
CTGCTGTTATGCTTCCTCCTAGGTCTTCTTTTTTTATTGTCTTTTTGAGTTTTGCGTTTATGTTGTATTCGTATGTTGCTATTTCTGCTTCGTTTATTCCTCCTGTTGCTGGAAACTTTATGTTTCTTATTGTTATTTTGGTTTCTCCTGGTACTGCTTCCATTTCCACTTGTATTGTTCTTGTTGCTACGTTTGTTACGTCGCTTACTTCGTATTTGCTTACCCAGTATCCTGCTAGTTGGATGTTTTCTTTTTTGTTTTCGCTGTCTCCCCATGTGAATGTTTCTGGTAGTGTGTATCCTGCTGCTTCTAGTTCTATTTCTTCTGTTATTGCGTCATTTTCTGGGTTTTTCCAGTTGTTGTTTTTGTCTACGAATCTTATGTCTGGGGTTTCTGCTGGTATTGGGTTTCCTTCTAAGTCATTTCCTCCTATTTTGTACATGTATCTTGGTATCCATACTAGCCATGTTTCTTTTCCTTCGTTTTCTACTATTACGTTTGCCCATTGTTTGTTTTTGTAGTCATACCATTCTCCTGGTGGGGTTTTTACTGTCCATGTTCCTATTTCTTGGTTTCCATTTCCGTCTTGTCCCCATGTTACATATCTTGTGTGTAGTTGTTTGAATCCGCTTAGGTCTGGTACACACATCCATACTCCTTTTATTTTTGCGTATTCTCCGTCGTGTATGTATGCTTCTTCTGTTTCTTCTGGTGCATTGTCTAGGAATTCTTCGTATGTGTTGTATCCCCATACTTTTACGTTTATGTCGAAGCACCATTTTACTTTTTCTCTGTCTCCTTTTGTTCTTGGGTTGTATATGTAGTAGAATTCTCCTTCGTGGATTATTATTTGTGACCTATAGTTTTTTCCTGCTTTTGGTAGGATTGTTTCTATAGGGTCACTTTCTCCCATTTCTTCTATTTCTTCATATATTCCTGCGTTTTCTGTGTTTATTCTTTCTAGGTTTTCATATCCTGCTTTTATGCTTGTTAGTGTTGTTGTTTCCATTCTTTTTTCTAGCACATGTATATTGGTTTGTTCTTCTAGTGCTTTTATTTCTGTTTTGAATTTTGCTTCATTTGTTCTTCCTATTAGTCCTCCATTTACTAGCATTGTTATTGCTATTGCTGCTAAGATTAATAACACTATTATTGTTATTACTAATGCTATTAATGTTACTCCTCGTTCTCTTCGCATTTTCTCCTCCTTACTTTTTAGATATTTTGATTAATCATATAATGTATTTCTAAAATATCTAAATCCCGGGAGCACACACCACGGCCGCACGAGAACCAGAATTCGAGGTCGCAGAGCCATCGCCGTTGACGAAGCTAAACACACCACCATAACCACGAGCGAAGAATAAAGAAACCCAACCCGTCTGAGACGCACCTTTCCATCCCTGTGTCTCTACAGTTGCATCTCCTAGCTTACGTGATGAATTAGCTGTTGTATAATTATTCCTATATCTTTGAGCTGCAGCCACAATTCTAGCAAAATTGGTTGTATTAACTCCAGTCACAAGTGATGCTGTGTATGTATATGTACCACTAGCATTCATATACATTCCTGTTTTATTCCCTGTTATTGAATTTGTATTTATTTGCGCTGCCACAGCTGGTATACTTCCATATGCTGATGCACCTAGCATTACTGCTGTTCCATATTCTGTATTCTTCATCATATGTACATCTATTCCATTTGATTCACTTGTTTCATTTCCATTTGCCTGGTCTATTGTTGCATTTAATCCAAAGCTTTCATTTGCTCGTTCCATATTTCTTGCCATTATGAAGAAATCACTTGCTGTTCTATTACGTAGTGCTCCTGCTCCTGGTCTTGATTGTAAGTTTGCATTTACTTTTGTTCCGAAAATGATTGGCAATATAGCTACCAATACCATTGCTAAAATAACTTTCTTTTTCATCTTTCTTTCCTCCTAAGTTTTCTGAACACAAAAAGAGAACCATTATTTTGCTAACAGTTCTCTATTTTTATTCTCATATTATTTTTTACGAAAAGGAAATTGCTTGTTAAATAATCCCAGCTNCCTGTGTGTGTGTGTGTGTGTGTGTGTACAGTCCCAAGGGTTTCAGTATGTGCCATTTTCAACTTCTCCTTTTCTTGTGTTTTGTTATTTCTAATTATATATAACTTGTCTGTTTTTTGCAATAGTGTATATTTATAAATTCCAAATTATTATTTTCTAAAATTAAAAGTCGATTTTTGTCTAAATGTTTTCATTGTCAATTTATGGAAACCATTGTATAATGGGTAAGGTTTTGCTGAAACCGGAAGGTGAGGTGAAGACTATGCGTCAAAGTAATGGCACAAATGAAAAAAGCATCATAGATATAATATTAAGACTTATACAGTACATACAATTTATCTATGCATGTGAAGTTATACTTAGAATAATTGAATTGTTCAATTAGGAAAGTATAACAAAAAGCATTCGACCACCATCGAATGCTTTTTTAATGCGTCAAAATAATAATTTATTATCTATTGCTACTATACTATGTTTTACAATATTTGTCAATACTTAAATCATTTTATTTTTTCTCTATAGCATCTTATTTTTCACTTCTTTTAAATCTCTAAAAAAATCTATCTTCTTACTTTCATCTCTTAATAATGCTGCTGGGTGAAAAGTTGGCATATAATATATCCCCTTCTTTTCTATCCATCTTCCTCTTGAACTTGTTATGCCATATTCTTTTCCCATTATAGCTTTTAATGCAGTATTTCCTAATAATACTACTATTTTAGGTTTTATAATTACTACTTGATTTCTTAAATAATCTAAACATGCTGTTACTTCGTCTAATTCTGGTGTTCTATTATTTGGAGGTCTACATTTCACAATATTTGCTATATATATTTCTTCTCTCTTTATCCCTAATGCCTCAAATGCTAAATTCATAAGTTGCCCTGCTTTCCCAACAAATGGCTCTCCTTGCATATCTTCATCTGCTCCAGGTCCTTCTCCTATAAACATTATATCAGCATTAGGATTTCCAACTCCAAAAACTACATTGTTTCTATTGTTTTTTAACTTACATTTAGTACAACTTTTACATATTACTTCTAATTCTTCTAATTTTTCATACATATTAGTGCTGTCATCCTTCCTTTATCATTATTACCTCTATACGAATATAATAAATCTTTATTACATACTGTGCATATTTCTGAGTCTATTATATTTTCTGTCTTTAGTCCTATTTCTTTTAATAATACTTTATTAATTAAAACTGTGTCTATATATTTTCCATTTATTGCATAAGAAAATTCTTCTCTAAATAAACTATTAACATCTTCTTGTACTTCAAAATGACATTTTCTAATGCTTGGACCTATTGCACAAATAATGTCTTTTGGGTCACAGCCCATTTCATTAATCATTTTTTTTGTTGCAATTTGACCTATCTTTTGTAATGTTCCTTTCCATCCAGAATGTATATTTGCAACAACATTTTTTACAGGGTCATAAAATAATAATGGTATACAATCTGCATATCTAAGGGTAATTGCTATCCCTTGCTCATCTGTAATTAACCCATCAATATCTTCTAAGTTCATGCCTTCTTTGTATATTTCCACATTCTTAGTGTGACTTTGCTTTGGGTGTATTGATTCTGGAATTTCTACTTTAGAATTTTTACATGTAATGTAATGTTCTAAATTGTATTCTAAGAGTTTTCTAAATCTTAATACATCATCATGTATTATATTTTCATTAGATAAGTTTTTCAAATATTTCCTCCTTTTTAAGTTTCGCCATATGATTATAATTAGTCCCATCAAATTGACAAGCACTTTTGTATTCACAATAATCGCAACCTGTTTTTCCATCTTTACAATATGGTTTTTGCTCTATATTCCCTTTCATTATTTCATAAGAAATTTGCTTCAACAATTTATTTGTATATTTTTGTAATCTTTCAAACTCTTCTTTAGTTGCAACAGATGACCAATCTTCTCTTATTTCACCATTTTGCTTTATATGTATTGGAATAATGTCTGAATTTCCTTTATCTAATTTATTATCCATCAGTTTTGCAACTTTTACATTAGCTAAAATTAGCCCTTTCATTTTAAACTCTTTTTTTATTTTTTCTTCTAACTCTTCTTCTGTTAAGTTTCTATCACCTGATATAATTGGTTCTATCATTCCAAAATATAATACTCCTGCAGGTTCTGCATTCTGCTCCTTACACATTGCATCTAAGTAAGTTAATAGTTGTAATTGTAATCCATAATATACATTTGTAAGCTCTAAAGACTTAACAGAAGATTTGTAATCTATTATTCTTAAATATCTACCATCTTCTGTTTCACATAAGTCTACTCTATCTATTTTACCTACAATTTCAATATTATCTATTTTTTGATTAAACTCAACTTCTGTTCCTATTGTCTCAAAGCTACTATATTTCATTTGATAAATTATATATTCTAAAGATTCAAATATAACTTTTTTTAATCTTTCTGTTAACATTTTAAATTTAGGTGTTGCTATAAATATATAATTTTTATCAATTTGTAATTTATCTTCTATTATTCTATCTGCAACTTTTTTTATTTCTTCTTTAGTTATGTTTTCTACACTTATTTCTTCTTTGAAAAATTCGTCAATCACTTCATGTATAAATGTTCCAGTATCAATTGACTGAATTTTAAATGTGCTCTTTTCTTTTAGTTTTAATCCATATTTTAAGAAAAATGAAAATGGGCAAATCTGATATTTCTCAAGTCTAGATATACTTGTTTTAAAATTTTCGCCATACAATTTCCTAATATTATCAGGATTAATTTTAGAGGTCTGTCCCCAAAGTTGAAAAAAGTCAAGAAGGGGACTGTCCCCAAAAATCGTTTCACTTTGTTCTGTTACTTTGTATTGTTTCTTTATTTTTTTTAACAGCATTGATGGCCTCAAAGCTTTACACTCTGTATCTATTGAGGCATACGTTAAAAATAGCTTTTCTTCTGCCATATTAAGTGCTTTATATATATTAAATTGCTCATCATATAATATTTCTTTTGTTGTTTTTGCTAATTCTATTCCTTTTTCTTTTAGTTCTTCTCTGTCTTTGTCATTTATAAATCCTTCTTCTTTTTTTGCACTTAAATATACTCCATCATTTAATCCTATTATAAAAATTGCTTTTGTGTTGTTTGTTCTTGTTCTGTCTATGTCTCCTACTATCACTTGGTCTAATGTTGCTGGTATTTTACCTAGGTCTTTTTCTTTTAGTCCTATTTTTAATATTTCTATATATTTTTCAAATGATATTTTTGTTTCTCCTAAAACCAGTACTATTTCATCAAATACTTCCATTATTATATTCCATACTGTACTATATATGTTTGCTATTTCATGTTTATTTATTTTTTCTAATTCTTTAATTTTATTATCTACTATTTTTAAAATATTGTTGTCTATTAAAAATTGATATAAACTTGTTGTTATTTCTTCTACTGTTTTTCTTCCTTTTAGTTCTTCTTTAAATTTTAATATTGGGTCTACAATTATTTTTCTTATTTCATTTATTCTTTCTAATTCATTATCTGGATATTTAAAGTTTTCTTTATACCATGCACTTCCTTTAATTCCCCACTTAATACAATAGTTTTCAAATTTAAACAATTCTTCCTTTGGTAGATTTATAAATCCTATTTTTATATAGTTAAAAACAGATTCATATGACCAGTTTCTTGAAAATATATCTAAAAGGCTTAATATATATTTTATTAATATGTTTGAACTTAAATCTTTTTTTTCATCTATAAATACAGGTATTTTATATTTATTAAATACAACTTCTATTATACTTGCATATGTATCTATTGATTTTGTTATAATCCCTATTTCTCTGTATCTATAGCCTTCATTTTTTACTAAACTCATTATCTTTTCTGCTATGTATTCTACTTCAGAATAATAGTTTTTAGCTAAATATATATTCACTTCTTCTTTATTTCTAAATTTTTCTGTTAAATTAATAGACTTCTCTTTATTTTCAGTTAGTTTAAATAATTTTTGTATTGTTTGTTTATTTGGGTAAAACACATCTATTTCTGGAGCTTTAGGCTCTATAGAGTCTGTACAAATTGTTACACTAACTCTTTTTGAAATATTTAATAATTTTTCTATTATCATATATTCTTGTTTTGTAAATCCTGCAAATTCATCTATATAAATTTCTGTATTATTAAACATATTACTTTCATCTAATTTATTATATAATATTTTTAACATATCACTTTCATCTATAAATTTATTACTTATATGTTCTTCAAATTTATTATATATTAATGAAATATCATTTAATTTTGCTTTTAAGTATTCGTCTTCTATATTTATATTTAAATCTTTTATTCCATGTTTTTTTAATTCTGTAATTGCATTTGACAATACATTTACATTGCCTTCTCCTGCTCCTAGAAATTTCAAATTTTTCTTTTCTTCTAATAATATATTATATATTAACATTGTTCTTCCACATGAACCTAGATTAGTATTTATCCTTCCTCCTGTTTCTTCTATTACCCTATGTGCCATACGTTCAAATGTTAAAATTTCAACTTTAAAAACTGCTTCTTCATCTATAGTTTCAAGGAGTTTTTTTTCTGCAGTAAAAGAAAACTGTTCTGGAGTAATTATATAAATTTTCTCAACAGTTTTCATTCTTTCTTTTATTTCATTAAAGCAAAAAGTGGTTTTTCCAGTTCCTGCTTCTCCATAAATTAACCTAAGTCCCATATATTTTTATGCCTCTCTTTTCCAGTAAAATAAATACTGTTGTGCAATTCCACATAAGTCATTATATTTTTCTTTAGCTAATTTTCTTATCTCCTCTTTATTTACCTTTTCTTCATTTTCGCTTTTTATGTATAAATCATTCATTACTCGTCTTACCCATACATCTACTGGAAAAACTTCAAATTTGTTCATTCCAAATAGCATTATGCAATCTGCTACTTTTTCTCCAACTCCCGAAAGTTTTAGTAAGTCTTCTTTTGTATTGATTGTTTCTAAATCTATAGTATGTACTGTTTTATATATGTATTTATCTCTAAACCCTAAACCTAGTTTTCTATAGTCCTCTATAGTAACATTAAATAATTCATCTTTTGTCGGAAATGTATAGTATGTTTTGCCATTATATTTAATTGGTTTTCCATATGCTTTGCTCAAACGTTCTATTATACCTTTTATTCTTGGTATATTGTTATTTGCAGAAATTATAAATGAAATTATTACCTCCCATAAATCTTGGTTTAAAATACGTATTCCTGACCCATATGCTATTGCCTCTCTCATATATTCATCTATTGTTATTTTTCTCTTAATTTTCTTATAATCTCGTTCTAAATCAAAATATTTTATACATACTTTTTTAATATCTTGTTTGCATATTCCTTTAAATATTATTTGACCATTTTCTTTTTTTACATTTAAAACATTTTCATTAAATATTCCTGTATAACTTCCATCCTCTTCCTTATTCCACCTAAAGCACTGCCCACATTCAAATATGTGTTTTGGCTCAAATTCAGAAAAATTTTTCAGTATATATGTTTGTTCTTTCACTCTTTGAACCCCTTTCCTACCACTTCTCTTGCATCTCCAATTATTACAAATGCTTTATTATCTATACTCATCACGATTGTTTGTATTTCTGGTATTTGTTTTCTACCTGTTACACACAAAAGTACTAGCCTTTCTTCATTGTTATACATTCCTTTTCCATATAGTCCTGTTACTCCTCTTTTTAATTCTGCATTTATTTTTTCTGATATTGCTTCTGCTTTTTCAGAAATTATATATATTGTTTTTGCAAAGTTTATCCCTTCAAATACTATGTCTATAACTTTTCCAACAAGAAATATTGCTATACCAGAATATAGTGCAATTTCTATTTGTTTCAAAAATATGGTACTTGCTGTTACTATAATCATATCTATTATTACTACCAATTCACCTGTTTTAAATTCCGATTTATATGTTCTAATAATCCTTGTAAGTAAATCTGTACCACCTGTAGAACCAAAAGCTTTAAATACCAATCCGAAGTCCTAATCCAACTAATATTCCACCATATATTGAAGCTAGAAGTTTGTCTGTTGTGAGTGCTTCATATTTATCTAACCAATCTATAAAAATTGAAAGTATAACTGTACCTGCTATTGATTTTGCAACAAAAGTTTTTCCAACTCTTATAAATGCCATTATAAACAATGGTATATTTAAAATTAATACAACTGTGCTTATTGGTAATTTAAACAAATAATATGTTATTGTTGCAATTCCAACAAAACCTCCTGTTGATAATTGATTTGGCAATAAGAAAAAGGATATTGCAATTGCCATTAAGAATGTTCCTATAATTATTAATAAAAGCTCTTTTATTATTTTTTTCATACACTTATTTTTAACTGTTTTAAAAAATTTATTCTAGTGCTTTTTTTGCAGCCATACTTTCTGCTTCTTTTTTTGTCCTACCTTTTCCACAACTTAAAACTTGTCCATTAAATTTTAATTCCACTTCAAATATTTTATCATGGTCTGGTCCGAACTTCTTTTAGTAAATTATATTCAATTTGTACTTCTCCATTTTCTTGTAGTTTTTCTTGTAAAATTGTTTTATAATCTTTTACTCCCATTCCCAAAATAGAATTTTCTATACTCTGCTTTAAATTCTCCATAATAAACTTTTCAGCGTCTAACATTCCACCATCTATGTATATTGCTCCAATTACTGCTTCTACACTATCTGCTAAAAGAGATGGACGCTTCCTTCCATCATTAATTAACTCACTCTTTCCTAAGTTTAAAAAATCACCAAAATTATGCTTTTTTGCAACTTCTAGTAAGCTCTTTTCACACACAACAGAAGCTCTAACTTTAGTCATTTCTCCTTCTTTTAAATTGTTACAATTTTCAAATAAATATTTTGTAATTGTTAATTCTAAAACTGCATCACCTAAAAACTCTAGCCTTTCATTACTCTCTTTTTTATTTTCATATGCATATGATTTATGTGTTAAGGCTGTTTTTAATAATTTTTTGTTTTTAAAACTATAATTTATATTTTGCTCTAAATTCATGTTATCAGCTCTCTTTCCTTAAATAATTATATACTAAAAATAAAAAAAAAGAAAGGCTATATTTTACCTTTCTTAATTAAAATTATCATTTGTCTTATACTTGGTTATCCTTTATATAGTCTACTACATCACCAACTGCAACAATTTTTTCTGCATCTGAATCTGGTATTTCCATATCAAACTCTTCCTCTAGTGCCATTATTAATTCAACTATGTCTAAAGAATCTGCTCCTAAATCATCTATAAAAGATGCTTCTCTTATAACTGCTGATTCTGCTACTCCTAGTTGTTCTATAATAACTTGTTTTACTTTATCAAATATTTCTTCTTGATTCATGTTTTTTCCCTCCTTTCTAGATAGTAATATATATATATTAGAATGTCAATGTCTTTTTAAAAATTTTTTTCGAACTCAGAAATCATATTATCCACAGCTTTATTTTTTGCAAATTCTTCTGCCTGTTTTATTGTATGATAAAATAATTTTGCATCACTACTTCCATGTGCTTTTACTACTGGTTTTTTTACTCCTAGAAATAATGCTCCACCATATTCTTTATAATCCATAGATTTTTTAAATCCATTAATAGCAGGCATTGCAGCAACTGCTCCAATCATTGTTAAAATATTTTTTTTGAAGTTATCACTAAGACTCTGTTTTACTAATTTTCCTAAACCTTCTACTGACTTTAAAAATACATTACCTGTAAATCCATCTGTTATTACTGCATCTATTTTTCCAGTAAATGCATCTCTTCCTTCAATATTTCCTGCAAAATTTATTCCCATCTTTTCTGAATCTTCTTTTAAAATTTTATATGCTTCTTTTACTAAATCAGAACCTTTTGTTTCTTCTGTTCCTATATTTAAAAGTCCTATAACTGGTTTTTCTATTTTTAATGTGTTTTGTAAATATATATGCGCCATTTGTGCAAACTGAACCAAATTTATTGGCTTACAATTTGTATTCGCTCCTGCATCCATTAAAAGAAAGCTTTTTTTATATGATGGTAAAAGTGGTGCTAATGCTGGTCTATCTATTCCTTTTATTCTACCAACCAACAATGTTGCTCCTGCAAGTAATGCTCCTGTATTTCCTGCAGAAATAAAAACATCTCCTCTATCTTCTTTTACCATATTAAGTCCAACTACCATAGAAGAATCTTTTTTGGTTTTCATTGCATGTGTTGGTATTTCATCCATCTCTATGACTTGAGTTGTATTATGAATTTTAAGTCTTTCAGATATTTCTGATATATTATTTTTTCCATAAAATTCTTTTATCTTACTATTTATTATATCTTCGTTTCCTACAAGTATTACTTCTGATTCTATTTCTTTTATAGCATCTACTGCTCCATGTATATTTGCATCTGGGGCATTATCTCCACCCATAGCATCTAATAAAATTCGCATATTTACCTTCTTTCTTATAGATAAATACTAATATAGTATAATTACAAAAAAAAATCAATACCATTTGACCAAACGGTATTGATTTTTTTATTCTAAGCAAATTTAATTTCGCTTTTATATTTAAATTATTCTATTATTTCTGTAACAATACCAGAACCTACTGTTCTTCCACCTTCACGAATAGCGAATCTTAATCCTTTTTCTATAGCGATTGGTGTAATTAATTCTATTGTCATTGTGATGTTATCTCCTGGCATAACCATTTCTGTTCCTGCTGGTAATTCAATAACACCTGTAACGTCTGTTGTTCTAACATAGAATTGTGGTCTATATCCATTAAAGAATGGTGTATGACGTCCACCTTCTTCTTTTGTTAGAATATATACTTCAGCTTTGTATTTTGTATGTGGATTGATTGATCCTGTTTTACAAAGTACTTGACCTCTTTCGATTTCTTCTCTTTGAACACCTCTTAAAAGTACTCCTGCATTATCTCCAGCTTCAGCTGAATCTAGTAATTTTCTGAACATTTCTATACTTGTAACAACTGTTTTCTTACGTTCTTTTGTAAGACCAATTATTTCAACTTCTTCAGAAACTTTTACTGTTCCTCTTTCTACTCTACCTGTAACAACTGTTCCTCTTCCTGTAATTGTCATAACATCTTCAATTGCCATTAGGAATGGTTGGTCTACTGGTCTTTCTGGTGTTGGTATAAATGTATCAACAGCTTCCATTAAGTCTAATATACACTTGTACTCTGGTGCATTTATATCTGTTGAACTAGATTCTAATACATTTAATGAAGAACCTCTTATTATTGGAGTAGTATCTCCAGGGAATTCGTATTTACTTAATAAATCTCTTACTTCCATTTCTACTAATTCTAATAATTCTGGATCATCTACCATATCACATTTGTTTAAATATACTGCTATATATTTAACACCAACTTGTCTTGCAAGTAGGATATGCTCTCTTGTTTGAGGCATTGGACCATCAGCAGCAGATACAACTAAGATTGCTCCATCCATTTGTGCTGCTCCTGTAATCATGTTCTTTACGTAGTCAGCATGTCCTGGACAGTCAACGTGTGCATAGTGTCTAGCATCTGTTTGATACTCAACATGTGCTGTGTTAATTGTAATTCCTCTTGCTTTTTCTTCTGGTGCTCCGTCGATTTGATCATATGCTGCAAATTCTGCATCTCCCTTTAATGCTAATACTTTTGTAATAGCTGCTGTTGTTGTTGTTTTACCATGGTCTACGTGACCAATTGTACCGATGTTTACGTGTGGTTTGTTTCTTTCAAATTTAGCTTTTGCCATCTTATAATTTCCTCCTATTTATATAATATAAAATTTAAAATCTCTAATTTATATTGTATTCTATAATAAAACTTATAAAAATGCAATACATATTAATCTTTTTTCGCTCTTGTTGCAACAATTGTTTCTAATATTGATTTTGGAACTTCTTCATTATGTGATGGTTCCATTGCATATGTTCCTCTTCCTTGTGTTTTTGAACGTAAATCTGTTGCATAACCAAACATTTCTGATAATGGTACAAATGCATGAATTATTTGTAATCCATTTCTTGCTTCCATTCCTTCCATTCTTCCACGTCTTCCGTTAATATCTCCAATAACATCTCCCATGTATTCATCTGGAACAGAAACTTCTACTCTCATGATTGGTTCTAGAAGTACAGATCCACCTTTACGACAACCTTCTTTAAATGCCATAGAACCTGCAATCTTAAATGCCATTTCTGAAGAGTCAACTTCATGGTAAGAACCATCAACTAATGTTGCTTTAAAGTCCACAACAGGATATCCTGCAAGAACTCCACTATCTGATGCTTCTTTAATTCCTTCTTCTGTAGGTTTAATGTATTCTTTTGGAACTACACCACCAACAATTTTATTTTCGAATTGGAATCCAGACCCTGGTTCTAGTGGTGTCATTTCTAACCACACATGACCATATTGTCCACGTCCACCAGATTGACGTATAAATTTTCCTTCTACTCTTACTGCATTTTTTATTGTTTCTTTATAAGCAACTTGTGGTTTTCCTACATTTGCTTCTACTTTAAATTCACGTTTTAGTCTATCTACTATAATTTCTAGGTGAAGCTCACCCATACCCGCTATAATAGTTTGACCTGTTTCATGATTTGTATATGTTTTAAATGTTGGATCTTCTTCTGCAAGTTTTGATAACGCTATACCCATTTTTTCTGCTGCTGCTTTGTCTTTAGGCTCAATCGCTATAGATATAACTGGTTCTGGAAATTCCATAGACTCTAGCACAACTGGTTTTTCCATATCACATAATGTATTTCCTGTTGTAACTTCTTTTAGCCCTACTGCTGCTGCAATATCTCCAGAATAAACTGCATCTATATCTTCTCTATGATTTGCATGCATTTGAAGAATTCTTCCAAGTCTTTCTTTTTTACCTGTTGCTGTATTTAAAACTGTTGCACCTGATTCAACTTTTCCTGAATATACTCTAAAGAAACATATTTTTCCAACAAATGGGTCAGTTGCAATTTTAAATGCTAATGCTGAAAATGGTTCTTCATCGCCTGTTGCTCTATCTGTTGGTTCACCTTCTAATGTTGTTCCTTTTATATGTGGAATATCTAATGGTGATGGCATGAATTCAATAACCATATTTAATAATTCTTGAATCCCTTTGTTTTTGTATGATGAACCACAACATACTGTAACTATCTTATTTGCAAGCGTTCCTTTTCTTAATCCTAACTTGATTTCCTCTGCTGATAATTCTGCTCCATCTAAGTATTTCATCATAAGCTCATCATCTTGCTCTGCAGCTGCTTCAACCATTTGTGCTCTATATTTTTCCGCCTCTGCCTTCATATCTTCTGGTACATCAGTTTCTTCTATTTCTTTGCCTAAATCATCTTTATGAATAAATGCTTTCATTGTTATCAAATCAACAATTCCTTTAAAGTAGTCTTCTTTACCTATAGGTAATTGAACTGGAATTGCATTTGCATTTAATCTGTTTTTCATTTGGTCAACACAACCTAAGAAATCAGCACCTGTCATATCCATCTTGTTTATATATGCCATTCTTGGTACCATATATTTGTCTGCTTGTCTCCAAACAGTTTCTGATTGTGGTTGTACTCCGCTTTTAGCACAAAATACTGTAACTGAACCATCAAGCACTCTTAGAGACCTTTCAACTTCTACAGTAAAATCCACGTGACCTGGTGTATCTATAATATTTACTCTATGTCCTTGCCACTCACATGTTGTAGCAGCAGAAGTAATTGTTATTCCTCTTTCTTGTTCTTGAGCCATCCAGTCCATTGTTGCTGCACCTTCATGCACTTCTCCTATTTTGTGAGTTCTTCCTGTATAGAAAAGAATTCTTTCTGTTGTTGTTGTCTTTCCAGCATCTATATGTGCCATTATTCCTATATTTCTTGTTTTTTCTAATGGAAATGCTCTGCCTGCCATGTTTTATCTCCTTTCTACCACTTATAATGTGCAAATGCTCTGTTTGCTTCTGCCATCTTATGTGTGTCTTCTTTTTTCTTAAATGCATTTCCTTGATTATTTAATGCATCTATTATTTCGCCTGCTAATTTTTCTGCCATACGTTTTTCATTTCTTGCTCTTGTATATGTTACAAGCCATCTTAATCCTAATGTTTGTCTTCTTTCTGGTCTTATTTCTAATGGAACTTGGTATGTTGCTCCACCAACTCTTCTTGCCTTTACTTCTAATACTGGCATAATATTGTTTAATGCAAGTTCGAAAACTTCTAATGGATCTTTTTCTTGTTTCTCTTTTATTATATCAAATGCTCCATAAACAATACTCTCAGCAACTGTCTTTTTACCATCTAACATAATATTGTTAATTAATTTTGTAACAATTTTACTTCCATAAATTGGGTCTGGTAAAACATCTCTTTTTGCAATATGTCCTTTTCTTGGCACTTTTTCTTCCTCCTCTTTTTTAAATTCATGATGTTCATAAGAACATCGAGTACTCGGGTCTTTCTCCCGTTTAAGTGCGATCTATATAAATAATTATATCTTCACACTAATTTTAAAATTTTTATTTTTTAGGTTTTTTTGCACCATATCTAGATCTAGCTTGAGCTCTGTCTTTTGTTCCAGCTGTATCTAAAGTTCCACAAATAATATGATATCTAACACCTGGAAGATCTTTTATTCTTCCACCTCTTATTAAAACAACACTGTGTTCTTGTAAGTTGTGTCCTATTCCTGGAATGTATGCAGTAACTTCATGTCCGTTAGAAAGTCTTACTCTGGCAACTTTTCTTAAAGCTGAGTTAGGTTTCTTTGGTGTAACTGTTTTAACAACTGTACAAACTCCTCTTTTAAATGGTGCTCTTGTATCTGTAGGTCTTTTTTTCTTAGAGTTCCATCCTTCTTGTAAAGCTGGAGACTTAGACTTTGCAGTACTTGACTTTCTTCCTTTTCTAACTAATTGATTGATTGTTGGCAATTTTTTCACCTCCTTAATTATTTTTGAACGCTCATTATTCTATCACCTATACTTACAGATGTCAATGATTTAAGCAAAAAATCCATGGAAATTTGTTGCTAGTCTATGTAAAAACCAAAAAGGTAGGGTCAATGTCTCTGTCTACCGCTCCAAAGGCTACTTTAATTACTATCTTTGTCTTTCATCTTCCAGCTTTTTAAATCTATCATCCATTTTCTGTTTATATTCTTTAAGCATATTCTGTTCTGCATTTTTTACTAAAATATAAGCTTGTTCTTTACTAAGCTCATATTCTACTACCATTCTATCAACCAAATTATTTACTACTATATCTGCATGTTCACTCTTCATAACTCCATGAGGATTAAAAGTACTAGGTTCTCCAACCATAATCTCATTTTCCTTTAAACAACTCATTACTCTATTCATAGATTCATATGGCAAAAATTTTGTTTTTACCATTTCTATTGCATATTCTGTTTTTTCATCATATGAATTCAATGGAAGATTAAATTCTCTTGCTATCTCTAACATTCCTGCACCATATTCAAGCCTTGGTATGTTAACTTCACTTGATGTTAACAAAATATCTTCCAATATAAAATTTAAGCCTTCTATAGAAAAATTATTTTCTTTACTAACCATATCTTCGCTGTCTAATGATAATAGCTCTTTCCACCTTGCTTCTTCTTGTGCCTTAATTCTATCAACAAAATTCATACATTCATTTTTATATGCAACCCCTAACCCTAAAATACCTGCTAATCCTAAAACACCTAAAATTTTGCCTATCTTAGATTTACTTCTAACCTCAATATTTTCCATTGCCTTCTTATGATACTTTGCATCTCTTTTTAACATCCTTTTAGCATCTTCCAAATGTTTTTTTGAAACAAAATGTACTGTTATTTCTGGATTAAGTTCACTTTTCAAATCAAACTTAATCTTAAATGGAGCTATCCCCTTTTTCTTTTTATTTCCTTTCAAGGCTTCAAAATATTGATTAAATTCACTCTTGCTACCACATTTAGACATAATAATTGCAGAGGCCTTCTTGAATAACTTTTTATCCTCTTTACTCATATCACTTAAATTTCTATACTTACTATATTCTTCTTTTTTCCAATTTCTATGAGAATGTATACCTTTATAATAATCACTTATTGAAATTAATAGTGTTTTATTAGTTTCTACAACTTTTACAGGGTTAATTCTTTTTACAACTTTCGCTTGTTCTGTTTTAACTGGTTCTCTTGGTTTTGTTTGCACTATTTTTGGTCTTTGTTGTTGTATCATCATGTCTAATTCTTCTTCTAAATAAGCCAAATTTTCTTCAAATCTACTATTTTTCACTCTATTAACTCCTTTGCAAGCTATAATTATATATCATTTTCACAAGAATTTCAACACTTATGTAAACTTTTTTGGTAGTATTTTACATAAAACATATTGACTTTTCTTTACATTTTGTCGTATAATAGATACATGAGGTTAAATTATGTACGAAAGGAGAAACTTTTTATGGATAAAAAGAAAATAGTAATTGACGATATAGAATTTGATTTAGAGGAGCTTGAAACAATGTCTAGAGAAGATATTGAAATGGCACTTGATAAACTTAAAGAAATAGAAGAATTAATTGACAATAAATTAAAAAACAAATAATTGTAAGGGGGATATTATTATGGATAATGTAACAAAGTTGTATAATCAATTAACAAAATTAAAAGCAAAAGCTCAAGAATGTAACAGCCCATCTAGGCTTAGAAGTTACAAAACTCGTATAAATGAACTTACCAACAGTTTAGAACAACATTTAGATTATAAAGATATGAGTGCTTACTTAGAAGAAGGTTATAGCACTAAATTTAAAGAACTGCAATTGCATAAATCACAAGATTTATTAAGAGTTTCAACTGAAATTAACAGTAATCTTACTGAACAAAATAAACTGGACTTTGAAATGCTTGAATTAGAGACATCAATCAAACGAGTTCAATTGGATAATGATATTAGCCAAAGGGATATTGATGACTATTATGATTTTTATTATTCAGATAAAGAAGATGATTCTGAGTACATAGAAAAAGATGATGATTCTGAGCATTCAGACATGACTGGTAAAACTGACTTTGTGGAAGAAACTGATGAACCTACTATTACTGAAATACCTAGAAATCCTGTAATTGAGGAAATACTTTCAATTAGGCAACAATTAGAAAAATGCATAGAGAAATATAACGATATAGCTGAAAAAAATCAAGAATTATACATTGAAAAAAGAGAATTAAAAGAACGTTATAGCGAATTAGAATCAGTACTTGTAACAGAAAAAGATAAACATATAGCTGAATATGAACCAGATAAACCTAAAAATATATTTCAAAGAGCTTTAGACAACATAAAAAAACCATTTGAAAAGTTCAGTGCTTGGAGACAAAAAAGAAAAGAAGAAAAAGAACAAAAATTAATAGCTGCAAGAAGTGAAATCGATGAAATATTTAGTAGTCATTCTTCAATAAAAGATAAAAAAGACTTTATGAATTCTCTTCAAGTGGAAAATGATATTGATGAAAGATTCTCAAATGCTATTGATAAAAAAATAAAAGAAGAGAAAGAAGCTACTGAAGAAGATAAAATTCCTGATGAAGATGATGGAAGATAAAAAATAAATTTAAAAAAACTTCACTAAATGTGAAGTTTTTTTAATGCTCTGTTAGACAATTCCTTGTATCTTTCTTTTTTATCTCTTATTTTTATATCAAGTTCTGGAAGTATTCCAAAATTGGCATTCATTGGTTGAAAATTGGAATTTTCTGTTGAAATATAACAAGATAATGCACCTATCATGGTTTCTTTTAAAAAGGTTTGTTTTGATTTATTTAACAACATATTTGCAGCATTTATTCCTGCAATTAATCCAGAAGATATTGATTCTACATAACCTTCTACTCCTGTAATTTGCCCAGCAAAAAATATGTTATTATCTTGCTTCAAGTTATAACTTTCATCTAATAATTTGGATGAATTTATATATGTATTTCTGTGCATTACTCCAAAACGCACAAATTCTGCATTTGTAAGTCCTGGTATCGTAGAAAATACTCTTTGTTGCTCTTTAAATTTTAGGTTTGTTTGAAATCCTACTATATTAAATAGTGTACCTTCTTTATTATCTTGTCTTAATTGAACTATTGCATATGGTCTTTTTTCTGTTCTTGGGTCTGTAAAACCAACTGGTTTCAATGGTCCAAATCGTAAAGTATCTATTCCCCTTTTTGCCATAATCTCAACTGGCATACAACTTTCAAAAATTTCTCTTTTTTCAAACTCATGTAAATTTGCAACCTCTGCATTTATTAATTCATTATAAAAAGCCTCATATTCTTCTTTATTCATTGGAAGATTTATATAGCTTGCATCACCTTTTCCATATCTATCTCCAAAAAAACCTATATTCATATCTATACTTTCTTTAGTTAAGATTGGTGCTGCTGCATCATAAAAATGTAGGCCATTATCACCTATTAAATTCATTATTTCTTTTGATAGATTTTCACTTGTTAATGGGCCTGTAGCAATTACCACTATTCCCTCTGGAATTTTTGTTACTTCTTCTCTAATTATTTCTATATTATCAATATTTGAGATTTTCTCTGTAACAAGTACAGAAAAAACTTCTCTATCCACTGCTAACGCTTGTCCTGCTGGTACTGCTGTTTCATCTGCGCATTTTATTAAAAGACTATCTAGTAGTCTTAATTCTTCTTTTAATAAACCACATGCATTTTCAACACTATTAGACTTAAATGAATTGCTACATACTACTTCTGCAAAGTTCTCATTCGAATGTGCATCTGAAAACTTTTTAGGTTTCATCTCATATAACTTTACTTTTATGCCTCTTTTGGCTATTTGATATGCGGCCTCGCAACCTGCGAGACCGCCTCCTATTACACTTATATAATTCATTATTTTTTCTTCTTTCTAGTTTTTTTAGGCTTTTCTTCTTTATCTTCCTTCTTTTCTTCCTCACCTGGTTTGTTCCATGAAATATAATCACACGTTCCTGGATTATTTTCACATACATAAAAATTTCTTTTTCTTTTTGATTTCTTTATTACAACTTGTGCACCACATTTTGGACATGGTTCTTCTATAGGAACTACTATTGGTTTAGCATTTTTACAATCTGGAAAACCTGGACATGCTAAAAACTTTCCAAATCTACCATATTTTATTACCATCATTTTTCCACATTTATCACATGGAACATCAGAAATTTCTTCTTCTAATTTAACATGCTCTAATTCCTTATCTACTTTTTCTACTACTTCAATAAATGGTCCATAAAATTCTTTTATTATTTCTTTCCATTTAACTTCGCCTTCTTCAACATTATCTAGCTTCTCTTCCATTTGCGCTGTAAATTCTATGTTTACTACATTTTCGAAATTTTCCACTAACAATTTATTTACAATTTTCCCTAAATCTGTTGGGAATAATTGTTTTTTATCTTTTTCTATATATCTTCTTTCTAATATTGTTGTGATTGTTGGTGCATATGTACTTGGTCTACCTATTCCTTTTTCTTCTAAAGTTTTTACTAAACTTGCTTCTGTATACCTAGGTGGTGGTTCTGTAAAACTTTGCACAGGATTTAGATTTTCACATTTTACTTCAGATTTTACTTCTAATTCTGGTAACGAATTTTCTTTTTCTTCATCTTCAAATACATATAATGTCATAAATCCTTTAAACTTTAATTTAGAACCTGTTGCTCTGAAGTTATAGTTATTTGCAAGTATTTCTACACTCATTGTATCATAAACAGCTTGCGACATTTGACTTGCTAAAAATCTATTATATATTAAACTATATACTTTATGTTGTTCTGGTGTTAAAGAAGATTTAAGCTCTTCTGGGGTTCTATCTATATATGAAGGACGAATAGCCTCATGTGCATCCTGAGAATCTTTTTTACTTTTATAATATCTATTCTCATAAAATGTTTCTCCATATGTTTCAACTATTTGTTTTTTTGCATTTGCTCTTGCTTCTTCAGATATTCTTGTTGAATCAGTTCTCATATATGTTATAAGCCCTGCTTCATATAGCATTTGAGCAACTGCCATTGTCTTTTTTAATGTATACCCTAATTTTCTCGATGCTTCTTGCTGAAGTGTACTTGTTATGAAAGGTGGTGCTGGGTTTACTCTTTTTTCACCTTTTTTGATGTCTTCAATTATATATTTAGCATTTTCTAAATCTTTTAAAATTTTATTCATTTCTTCTTCAGAATGTATTTCTATTTTGTTTCCTTCTTTTGCATAAAGTCTTGCTTCAAATTCTTTTTTTGCTTTTAAATTTGCATATAAATTCCAATATTCTTCTGGAATAAACTTTTCTATTTCTTCTTCTCTGTCTGCAATTAATTTAACAGCAACAGATTGTACTCTTCCTGCTGATAATCCTTTTCTTACTTTTTTCCATAATACTGGACTCATTTTGTATCCAACAATTCTGTCTAAAACTCTTCTCGCTTGTTGGGCATTTGTTAAATCCATATCTACTGACCTTGGCTCTTTTACTGCATTTGTTATCGCTTCTTTTGTTATTTCATTAAATGTGACTCTACACTTTGACTTCTCATCTATATCTAATATATGTGCTAAATGCCAAGCTATTGCCTCTCCTTCACGGTCAGGGTCAGTTGCAAGATATACAGAATCTACTGATTTTGCTTCTTTTTTTAACATTCTTATTAATTCTGCTTTTCCTCTTATATTTATATATTCTGGTTCAAAATCTTTTTCTACATTTACCCCTAGCTTAGATTTTGGTAAATCTCTTATATGCCCTTGAGATGCCACAACCTTCCAACTACTACCCAAAAACTTTTTTATTGTATTAGCTTTTGCAGGTGATTCGACTATAATTAATTTGCTCGCCATTCATGCTCTCCTTTAAATTAAATATCCTATATTGTAAACTATATTTTTAAAAATTTCAATACAATGGGTATTTATTACATAGATTTTTTACCATTTCTTTCAATTTTTCAGAAGAATTATCAAAATCTTTTACTGTTAGACCTATTATTTTTGCAATTTCTTTCATGTCTTCTTCTTTAAAACCTCTTGTTGTTATTGCAGGTGTCCCTATTCTTATACCACTTGTTACCATTGGTTTTTCTGGGTCAAATGGAACTGAATTTTTATTTACAGTTATTCCAATTTCATCTAATTTTTCTGTTAGTTCTTTTCCTGTTATTCCTTTATTTCTTAAGTCTATTAACATTAAGTGATTATCTGTACCTCCACTTACTAAATTAAAATCTAATTTTATTAATTCATCTGCTAATGCCTTTGCATTTTTTATTATTCTTGCTTGATATTCATTAAACTCTGGTTTTAAGGCTTCTTTAAAACATACCGCTTTTGCAGCTATAACATGCATTAGAGGTCCACCTTGCATTCCTGGAAATACTGCTTTATCTATAGAATTTGCATATTTTTCTTTACAAATTATTATCCCTCCACGTGGTCCTCTTAAAGTTTTATGTGTTGTACTTGTAACTATATCTGCATATTCCACCGGATTCGGATGAAGTCCTGCTGCTACAAGTCCTGCAATATGAGCCATATCTACCATAAATATTGCATTCACTTTATCTGCAATTTCTCTAAATCTTTTTAAATCTATTATTCTAGGATATGCACTAGCACCTGCTAATATTATCTTAGGTTTATTTTCAATAGCTACTTTTTCTAATTCGTCATAATTTATTTTTCCTGTTTCTTTATCTACTCCATAATCTATAAAATTATATAATTTCCCTGAAAAATTAACCTTACTTCCATGTGTTAAATGTCCTCCATGTGACAAGTTCATTCCAAGTACTGTGTCCCCAGGATTTATTGTTGCAAAATATACTGCCATATTTGCTTGTGCACCTGAATGTGGTTGAACATTAGCATGGTCTCCGCCAAATATTTTTAATAATCTTTCTCTTGCTAAATTTTCTGCAACATCCACATGTTCGCATCCGCCATAATATCTATGTTCAGGGTAACCTTCTGCATATTTATTTGTCATGTAACTTCCCATTGCTTCCATAACTGCATTACTCACAAAATTTTCTGATGCTATTAATTCTATTTTGTCTTGTTCCCTATTTTTTTCATCCATAATTGAATTATAAATTTCTGTATCTTCTCTTTTCAAATTTTCAAATGTTGGCATATTTATTACCTCCTAATTTTTTTATAATATCATATATAAATAAAAAATGGAACTATCTTTATGATAGTTCCGACAAACACATGTCAGAAAGTACATCCTTAAGTGCAATTGGGGTGACTTTGTTTCTCTTTAATGTTCCTAATATTTGGTCAACCACTTCTTCTTCATTTGTAATACAGTTTACTGTTTTTGCTTCTAGTTCTGTTTCATCTTTTATATACTCTTTTTTTACTATTTCTATTCCATAGAAAATTGGATTTTTATTGCTAACTATACTAGTTGTTTTATAATATTCTAGTTCTATTTCATGTTGTATAGCAGCTTCTGCTAGTTCTTCTTTGAGAAAATTTGTGCCCCCGTAAAAAACTTTACCGGTTTCCAAGTTGAGATTACCTTTCTATAAAAATACTTTAACAATATACACTATAATTCTCTATTAGGCAAGTATAAAATATCGACAAATTATTTTTTCAGAGGTCTGTCCCCAAAACAGCCAAAAGTCTGAAAGGGGACTGTCCCCGAAAATCGAAAATATCTTGACAAGTTTATGCCATAATGCTACTATTTAGCAGGAGGGGTTTTATGGCTGATTTACGTTTTATTAAAAATTTTCCTATTGATGGAATTACTTTTGTGGATATTACACCAAAGTTAGAAGATAAAAATGATTTTTCTAATATTATAAAGGATATGTGTTCTAAAGTTCCTAGTGATATTGATTATATAATCGCACCTAGTTCTAGAGGTTATTTGTTTGGTCCTGCTATGGCTATTAATCTAGGTGTTGGGTTTATTCCTGTTTTGAAAAAGGGTAAGTTGCCTGAAAATATTGTTATAACTGAAGATTATGAAAAAGAATATGGTATTGATACTTTGTGTTTACCTAATTCTAATAATTATAGCGGAAAAAAGTTCTTTTTTGTTGATGATGTTCTTGCAACTGGTGGAACTTTAAAAGCTATTAAAAAAATCATTTCTAAGGTAAATGGTATTTATGCAGGTGGGGCTGTTTATATAAATTTATCTGGGTTAAATAATGAAGAGATTAATTATGTTGAGGAAATTACTTTTTGAATTTCCTCATATATTTTATTTTCCACACCTTCTATACTTGCACCTTTTGATGCTTTACTCATTATTTCTAAAAGTTCTTTATTATGAATAATTTCATTTATTGTTTTAGATAAAGTTTCTGAATTTAAATCTTTATCTAATATTATCTTAGCTGCTCCAATATTTTCCAATACTTTTGCATTATATTCCTGATGGTTTTCTGTTGCATATGGATATGGAATAAATATTGCAGGTTTTCCTACTACTGCAATTTCTGTTACTGTCATTGCTCCGCTTCTACATACTATTAAATCTACTTTATTCATTATCTCTTCCATATTATATATATATGGTACTATTTTTATATTTTTATCATTATTATATTCTTTCATGTTGTCAAATTGAGTTTTTCCTGTTGCAAATATTATGTCATAATTATTATTTAATTTTTTTTCAAATATTCCTTTAAATGCATCATTAATTGACTTTGCACCCAAACTACCACCAAATACTAAAAGCACTGGTCTCTCATTTATATTATTATTTTGTATATATGTCATTTTTGTTGGACTACCAGTTACAACAACTTTTTTTGCATTTGTTAATCTTTTTTTTGCGTCTTCAAATCCCACTAAAACTGCATCTACTTTTTTTGCAAGCATTCTTACTGCTTTTCCTGGAAATGCATTACTCTCATGTAATAATGTAGGTATTTTTAATTTTGTCGAACTTAATAATACTGGCCCACATATATATCCACCAGTTCCTATTACTACATCTGGCTTGAAATTTTTGATAATTGATTTTGCACGACTTATACTTAAAAATGTTTTTGCAAGTTTAATTATATTTTTTGAAAGTCCATATGCTTCTATGGAAGCTAATTTGTATCCGCGCCTTTGGAACCAAATCATTTTCTATTCCTTTTTTAGTTCCAATAAATAGAATTTCTGAATTTGGTTCTTCCTTTTTTATTTTATTTGCTATAGCAATTCCAGGATTAATATGTCCACCTGTACCTGCTGCTGCAATAATCACTCTCATAAAACCTCCAAATTTAAATTACATTTTATTTGTTGAACGTGATATGTTTAGCAATACGCCAACTGCTGCAAGCAATATTATTAGAGCTGTTCCTCCATAACTAAAAAACGGTAATGGCATTCCTGTTACTGGCATTGAAGCTGTTACAACTGCAATATTTATTATTACTTGTATTGCAACTAAACTAGTTATTCCTATTGCAACCAATGAGCCAAACATATCTTTTGATTTCATTGCAATTAATATACCTCTCCATATAAATATTGCAAATAAAATTATTACAGCTGTACATCCAAAAAATCCTAGTTCTTCTGCTAATACTGCAAAAATAAAATCATTATGTGGTTCTGATATATATAAATACTTTTGTTTACTATCTCCTAGTCCTTGCCCAAATATGCCACCTGAACCTATTGCATATAAAGATTGTATAACTTGCCAGCCATCTCCGCCTCGCATCTGCCCATGGGTTTAAAAATGATGTTAATCTTGCCATTCTAAATTCTGCACCAAATGCGAATAGAGCTATAGCTCCTGGAATACCAACACATAATATTGTTATTATCACATGCCTCCACTTGCAACCTGCTGCTACTATTATAATTCCTGTAATTGCTAGAATTACTATGGATGCACTTAAATGTCTTTGAAATCCTAGTAATATTCCGAAGTATTGGAATTAAAAATAAAAAGTAATATACAAATCCACTAAAAAATTTTTCTAATCTTTCTTTGTTATTCGAAAGTATAGCACTATAAAATATTATAAGTAATAATTTTACTACTTCTGATGGCTGAAATGTTGTAAATCCTAAATCTATCCAACGTTTTGCTCCACCTGATGAATATCCTATTAATGGAACTGCCAAAAGTAATAATACAGATACAACATAACCAATTTTATAATATTTTTTATATTTCTTATAATCTATTTTTGATAAAAATAACATTACTGCTATTCCTAATGCTGCTGAAATTGCTTGTTTTCTTAAATATATGTAACTATCTCCTTTTGAAGATTCTGCGAGTGATGAAGGTGCACTTGCAGAAAGTACCATAATAATACCTAGTGCTAATAATAATAACACTGTTATACATAGTATAAAATCAAATGGTTTTTGTTTTTTTGTTTTCTGTATTTGTTTCTTCATCAATCTCTCCTTAATATATATGGTGTAGGGGTTGCATGGTATGCAACCCAGAAAAATGTTTTCAAACCTGGGTTGCATACCATGCAACCCCTACAATGTAATTTAAAATTATATACAATCCATTCAGTTTAATCTCAAATTATATATAATGACAAAATGCACATAAATAATGTTATTGCACATCCAATACTGACAACATGGCTTTCTCTCCATCCAGACAATTCAAAATGATGGTGTAAAGGCGCCATTTTAAATATTCTTTTTTTAGTCTTTTTAAAATATAAAACTTGTATTGCTACAGACAATGTTTCTATTATTGGCACAAATGCCATTGTTATAAGTATTAATGGCATCTTCAAATATAACACCATTGCAGCTATTGCTCCACCTAGAGCTAACGAACCAGTATCTCCCATAAATACTTTTGCAGGATGAAGATTAAATACTAAAAATCCTAAACATGAACCAACTACTATTGCTGAAAATACAGATACTTCTTTAACTTCAAATGCAATTGCTATTACAGAAATAGCTGTTATTATAATTGTTGTAACACTTGCTGCAAGCCCATCTAATCCATCTGTTAAATTAATTGCATTTGGTGCACTTACTAAAATAAATATTGCAAAAGGTATATATGCCCAAATTGGAAGGTTTATATAAACTTTAAATATAGGTATATAAGTTTCAGTTCCTAGTCCTAATCCTTGAGTTAAATAAAAAACATACATTACTGAAACTATTAATAATCCTATCATTTTATAAGCAGGTTTAAGTCCATCTGTATTTTTTAATATTAACTTTTTAAAGTCATCAATAAAACCTATAAGTCCAAACCCTAATGTTACAAATACTAATGGTATTATATTTCTGGCTGCTTCTATTTCTTTTGTGTAATAGTAAAAAAATGCTGCTATAGCCATTATGACTACACTTATTAACAATATCATTCCACCCATTGTAGGTGTTCCTTGTTTTTTTAAATGTTCACTTGGGCCATCATCTCTTACAACCTGACCTACTTTAAACTTTTTTAATATTGGTATTGCAATTATTCCTAAAATTACTGTTGATACAAATGCTACTAGTAAAATTTTTATTTGAAAGTCCATGTTTCATCCTCACTTTTTTATTGATTTTTCAATTTCATCATGTATTATTGCACGCTCATCAAAATAAACTTTTTTACCATTTACATCTTCATATAATTCATGACCTTTTCCTGCAAGAAGAATTGTATCATTTTTATTTGCCATTTTTATTGCATATCTTATTGCTTCTTCTCTGTCTACTATACAAATATATTTACCATTTGTTTTTTTAGCACCATTTTCTATGTCTTTTATAATTTCCTTTGGGTCATTTCTTTTTGGGTTTTCTGTTGTAATTATTGTAAAGTCAGAAAGTTTTGCAGAAATCTCTCCCATCATTGGTCTTTTTCTCGCATCTCTTTCACCAGCAGAACCAAATAATGTTATAATTCTTCCTTTTGCATAATATTTCACTGAAGTGATAATACTTTTCAAACTTTCTGGAGTATGTGCATAATCTATTATAATATTAATTCCCTTTTCATTAGGAACAATTTCTGCTCTTCCAGGAACTTTAATGTCCATTAATGCTTCTTTTATATTGTCAGCAGATGCTCCCATTTTTTTTGCAACACATATAGCACCTAATGCATTATAAACACTGTATCTGCCTGGTATTCCTACTTTTACTATTTCATTTCTTTCTGTTATTTTCACTTTGAAATCTACATTATCTTGCTTTACTGTTACATCTTTTGCAATCAATTCAGAAAAATTATCTATCCCATATGTATGTATTTCTGCTGTTGCAAGTTTTTTTATTTTTGATGCAAATACATCATCTGCATTTATATAACCTATTTTACACATATTAAATAATTTTAACTTTGAGTTAAAATAATCTTCTATATCAGGATGTTCATTTTCTGAAATATGCTCTTCAGATAAATTTGTAAAAATTCCCATATCAAATTCTATTCCTGCAAGTCTATCTAATTTTAAACTTTGAGAAGATACTTCCATAACTACAATTTCCACTTTTTCTTTTTTCATTTTGAGAAATATCTCTTGAAGTGCTGAACCTTCTGGTGTAGTATTATTTGTTTCATCTATCATTTCGTCGCCTATTGTTGCACCAAGTGTTCCTATTGTTCCAACTTTTTTACCTGATTTTTCTAAAATTGCTTTTATCATAAATGCAGTAGTCGTTTTTCCTTTTGTCCCTGTAATGCCTATTAATTTAAAGTTTCTTGAAGGATGTTTATAATAATTACAAACACACATGTTAAATGCATATCTTGTATTTTTAGCTACTATTAAAATTATATCTTTATTTATTTTTAAAGATTTTATATCAAAACCTTCTTCTACCATAATTCCTATTGCACCATTTTCTAGTGCCTGTTCTATATATTGATGTCCATCTGTTTCATACCCATTTATAGCAACAAACAGATTTCCTTTTTTTATATTTCTTGAATCACTTATAACTCCTGTTATTTTTGTGTCTAAATCTCCTTTAGCTTTTAGTCCTTCAATTCCATCTAGCACATTAATTAATTCCATTAATTAATCCTCCTCTTAGTTTTTTTAATCTTGTTCATCTATAATTTCATTTATAATCTTTCTTTCATCAAATGGATATTTTTTTCCATTTACTTCTTGATATTGTTCATGACCTTTTCCGAGCTAGTATTATTATATCATTTTCATCAGCAATGTCTATAGCATATTTTATTGCTTCAATTCTATTTACTATACAAATATACTTTCCATCTGTAGTTAAAATACCTTTTTCAATTTCATAAATTATTTCACTAGGGTCTTCATTTCTAGGATTATCTGATGTTATTATTGTAAAATCAGAAAGTTTTCCAGCTATTTCACCCATCACTTCTCTTTTTCCTTTATCTCTGTTTCCTCCACAGCCAAATACTGTAATCAATCTACCTTTACAATAATATTTGACAGAAGATAAAATATTTTCCAAACTTTTTGGTGAATGAGCAAAATCTATCATTATAGTAAGTCCTTTGGAATTTGGAACTATTTCTGAACGACCAGAAACTTTTACATCTTTTAATCCTTTTTTTATTAAATTCATTGAAATTCCAAAATTCTCCACAACACTAGTTGCACCGAAGAGCATTGTACACGCTAAAACGTCCTGGTATAGCTAACTCCACAACCTCTGTTTTATATTTAAAAGTCACACAAGAATTTGTAATTTCAATATCTTCTGCCATTATATCACAAATATTATCAATACCAAATGTTTTCACTTCACATTTTGAAATTTTTTTAATTTTATCACTATATATATCATCACCATTTATAAATGCTTTTTTACACATTGTAAAAAGTTTCGCTTTTGAATTAAAATAATCCTCCACATTTAGATGTTCTTTCTTACTTATGTGGTCTTTTGAAAAATTTGTAAATACTCCAACATCAAACTCCAATCCTGCAACCCTGTCTAGTTTTAAACTTTGAGAAGATACTTCCATAATAACAAATTCAACTTTTTCATCTCTCATTTTACAAAATATCTCCTGAAGTTTAGTACTTTCTGGAGTAGTAATATTACTATCCTCTATTTTAGTGTCTCCAATAAATTTTCCAATAGTACCAATAAGTCCAACTTTTTTGTCACAAGCTTCCAGCATAGACTTAATCATAAAAGAAGTAGTAGTTTTTCCTTTAGTACCGGTAATTCCAATCAATTTGAAATTCTTAGATGGGTCAGCATAAAAATTTCTAGCACAAATTCCTAGTGCATATCTAGTATTTGTTGTAACTATAAAAGGTTTTGAAATTTTTAATCCTTGTTCAATATTTTTTTCATCAACAATTACTAAAGCAGCACCATTTTTTATTGCTTCAGTTATATATTCATGACCATCATAATCAAATCCTTCAATCGCAACAAATAAACTACCTTTTTTTACATTTCTTGAATCACTTTCCACACTTTCAATTTCTAAATCCTGTATAACATCTCCCTTATAATCTAGCCCTTCCAAAATATCTTTTAGTAACATACATCCTCCTTTTCAAATTGTTAAATAAATTGTAGAGCCCACTGGTACAGATATTCCTGGTTTTGGTTCCTGCTCTATCACTAGCACATCTTCCATACCTTCTTCTACATTTATTTCATTTGTTGTTAAACCTGCACTTTTCAGTTCTTTTTTAGCTTCTTCTATTGTTTTTCCTCTTACATCAACAACTGTTACTACAGGGGATTCTTCTGTTACTTTTGTTGTTTCTAAATATGGTAATACTTCTCCTAAAACTTGTGAACCTATTGGAGCTGCAGTTCCACCACCTTGATGTCCACCTTCACCTGTTGGATTATATAATATTACTAACATTACCACTTGAGGGTTACTTACTGGTGCCATACCAAGAAATGATGCAATAAATTTATTAGTATTTACTCCATCTTCTGATGTTCCAGTTTTTCCTCCTATTTCATATCCTGCCACTTGTGAATTTCTTCCTGTTCCATCACTCACAACATATCCCATCATACTTCTTATTTCTTCTGAAGTTTTTTCTGATATTACTCTTCTTATTTCTTTAGGTGCTATTTTCTCAACTTCTCCTGTTTCAGTATCAATAATTTCTTTTACAATTCTAGGTTCCATCAATCTTCCACCATTTACTATACATGACGCTGTATTTATTAAACTCATTGGTGTAACTTCAAACCTTTGACCAAATGAAAGAGTTGCAAGTTCTACTGGGCCTACTCTTTTTTCTTCTAAAAATATACTTGTTGCTTCACCAGGAAGATTAACTCCTGTTTTTGTAATAAGATTAAAATTTCTTAAATATTCATAAAATTTACTTACACCAACTCTTTGACCGAAGTCCTATAAATACTGGGTTACAAGAATTGCTTAATGCCTCCCTTAAACTTTGCGAACCATGTGGATTATAACTTCTCCAACATCTTATTCTCGCCCCTGCAACTTCTATTGAACCTGAACAATAAAACTCTCCTTCTTTATCTGTTGTTACCAAATTTTCTTCTAGTGCAATTGAAGTTGTAACTATTTTAAATGTAGAACCTGTTTCATATGTATCTGTTATCGCTTTATTTCTCCACATTTGTTGAAGTGAATTATTTTTATCTTTTGCAGACATTTCTCCCCACATTGCTTTTAACTCTTCTGTATTTGGCTCAAATGGTTCATTTAAATTGTAGTTTGGATATGTAACCATAGCTAAAATATCTCCATTTTGAGGATTCATCAAAATCATATTTCCACCATCTGTACACTTATTATCTATAACTGCTTGTTTCAAATATTTTTCTGCAATACTTTGAATATTCATATCTATTGTAAGAACAATATCTTTACCATCTACTGCTTTTACATATTCTTCCTTTTCATTTTCTACACTCCCACCAACCGCATTTCTTGCAGTAATAATTTTACCTTGTGTACCACTTAAAATCTCATCAAATTGTAGCTCTATTCCATTTAATCCTTGATTATCATCACCACAAAAACCAAGAACATTAGAAAGAAGACTATTATTAGGGTAATACCTTGTTGTATCTTCATCAATATTTATTCCATCTGTAATATTATTTTCATTCATCCACAATCTTAATTTATCTGTTTTTTCTTTTTCTACTTTTCTTACAATAATTTCTATTGAACTTCTTTTCTTAACTCTTGCCAAAGTTTTTTCATAATCTAAACCAAAAATTTCTGAACATGCTTTTGCTACCTTTTCTTTGTTCTCTCCTTTTATATTTGTAGGCATAACTGTAACAGTTTCTACAGATGCACTAACTGCCAAAATGTTCTTACCTGTTGCATCATAAATAGCACCTCTTTTTGGGTTTATCATTCTGTCTAAAGTTTGTTGTATATATGCCATATCTTTTAATTCTGCACCTTGCACAAACTGCAACCAACCAATTCGAAAAATTAATGCTATAAAAATTATTGTTATAACAATTAGCATAACTAACATTCTTTTCTTTCTTCTTATGTCTGTAAATTTCATTATAATCACCTAATTAAATTTATTCAAACACATAAAAAAAAGAACAAGACATTAATGCATTCACTATATTACAAACATATTAAATTTATGTAAAAGTCATTGCAAAATATGTGAACTTGTAATATAGTAAAGACAATAAAAAAGTATTGTTATTATGTAAAGTTTATGCTATAATATATTTGTGAGGGAAAAAATGAATAAGTTATTTAGAAATGTATATGATATAATAAGAGGTGGTAGTTTTATGAAAAAAACTTATACTCTAATCATACATGATAATATAAAAGAAATAGAAGAAGGTAATAATGTTCCAAGATATTGGGCACAATGCCTTCAAATTCCTGGTGCAATAACACAAGGTGAAACAATAGAAGAAATTAAGAAAAATATGCAAGAAGCAATTGAATTAATGTTATCTCCAGATAAAGATGCTATACAAGAGGAAAATATTATATTAAAAAGAATTTCTTTAGAGGTAGCCAATGCCTAAAATACCAACAATAAAAGCAAAAGACTTTTTAAAATATTTGATAAAATATGGGTGCACAGAATTAACTACACATGGTTCACATCATAAAGTTAAATATAAAAATAAAATATCTATTGTAGCTATACACAATAAAGATTATGCCAAAGGCTCATTTTCTGGAATATTAAGCCAATTAGAAATAAACATAGATGATTTTATAGAATTTATAGAAAAAAATTAAATAATAACTATTGAAAACACTTTAATACAGGTGTTTTTTGTTTATTAATTATACTAAAATTAGCGCGAAGGAAGCAATATATATTGAAAACGAACTGTTGTGGGAACCGATGAGAGCTGTAAAGCTACTTTAGTAGCTTTACAGCTTCCATTGGGGAAAGTGAGTGCTTCAATATATATTGCTTCCTGGGAGCGGATTATAAAAAATAGGGTTGATTTACAACCCTATACCTTCAAGAAATTTTTCCATTAAACTTTTCTCTTCTGTAATTTTTACTTCTTCTGTTCTAGTTTCTATATAATCTTTTTTAGGCAATGTAATATACACCTTCTCTGTATCTGCAATTCTTTTCATGCCTAATTCATCTCTTGCTATTTGTTCTATATTTTTTAAATTCAAATTACTCTCTATATTTACTTTTAGCTGTTCATTTTCCTGTTCCATTAAGCTTAGCTCTCTCTTTAATTTTTGAGTTTTATCAAAATTTTCCATTATCAGTGAATGCCTATAGCTAATAGTAAATACTATTGCAAAACCAATGCAAATATAAAGTGTTAATTTTCTCTTATTTGTTTTTTTCTTTGTTTTCTTTGCTGGTTTTTTTACACTCTTTTGCTTTGGAGTTGTTTTTGTTGATTTTGACTCCACTTTTTTTGTAGTTTTAGGTTTTGCAACTGGTTCTAATTTTTTAGGACTAGTTTCATATTCATATCTTGCCATTTAGCATTCACCTTCTCTCTTTTTTATCTCTGGGCTACGCATTGTACAGCCCCTACACGCCTCTGCATATTTCTTACATTTTTTATTGTTTTTCAAATATTCTTAATTTAGCACTTAATGCACGTGAATTTAATTTTAATTCTTCTTTACTTGCTTCTATTGGTTTTTTTGTAATTATTTTTCCTAATTGTATTGTTCCACATATGCAATATGGTAAATCTTTTGGGCAAGTACATTTTCCAATTGAATCATAAAATGCATTTTTCACTTCTCTATCTTCTAATGAATGAAATGTTATTATGCATAACCTTCCATTACTTTTCAAACAATCTATGCTATCTATAACTGTTTTATATAATGGTTTAATTTCGTTATTTGTTTCAATCCTCAATGCCTGAAATACTCTTTTTGCAGGATGTCCATCTTTTGAAAATGGGATTACACTTTCTATTATTTCCACTAATTCTAAATTAGTTTTTATTTCATTATTAACTCTATGTTCACATATTAGTTTTGCAATTCTTTTAGAATTTCTTTCTTCACCATATGCAAAGAAAATCTCTGTCAATTTTTCTTCACTATAATTGTTTAAAATATCTCTTGCAGTTAATGCTCCATCTTGATCCATTCTCATGTCTAAATCACCATTTTTCATATAGCTAAATCCACGTTTACCTTCATCTATTTGATAAGATGAAACCCCCAAATCTAGCAGTATTCCATCAACTGATTGAATTTCTAATTCATCTAGTATTTTTCTTATATCATCATGATTTGCTTTTACAAATTTTACATTTGAAAAATCTTTTAATTTGCTTTTTGCTGCATTTAATGCTTCCTGGTCTCTATCTATTCCAATAAGTAATCCATTTGGTGATAATTTTTTTAAAATTTCATATGAGTGACCGAGCACCTCCTAAGGTGCCATCTACATATATTCCATTTGGATTTATATTAAGTCCTTCTATACATTCTTGTAATAGAACTGGTACATGTTTAAATTCCATAAAATACCTCAATTTAAATTGATATTTTTTTAGGAGAACACCTAGAAAATGTCTTAAATAAAACAACCTTTGCAAAGCACAAGGAGTAATCCGTATTCCTCAAAGGGCTGTTAAATATTATTTTATTTAAGACATTTTCTAGGCATTCTCCTATATTATCTTTTGTATATTGTTGATACTTCTTTTGTACATTCTTAATTCTTTTGTAAACCTTAAATCTTTTGTTTTTCAATGTTCTTTTGTGATTTCTGAATTCTTTTGTTTTCTGCATGGGCAGATATTAAATCTGCCCTTACATTTTTCTTTTGTAACTTAAAAATTTTTTCTTTAGTATCTATATAAACTTTTACAAGTTATATACCAAACATAGACATTTTTTCTGCTATTTCATCTGGAGAAATTTCTTCATTGTTTTCATTGTCTTTAAGTCTTTCTTTACTCCAAATTTCTACTCTTGTAGATACACCAGTTATAATTACATCTTTTTCTAATTTTGCATATTCTCTTAGATTAGCAGAAATTAGAATTCTTCCTTGTTTATCTACTTCACATTCTATAGCTCCTGCAAAAAATGATCTAACAAACATTCTTGCCTCTTTTGAAGTAAGTGGTAAAGCATTTAATTTGTTTTCAAAGTTTGTCCATTCTGTTAGTGAATATGCAAACAGGCATCCATCTAAACCCTTGGTTACTATAAACCTTTCACCAAGACCTTCTCTCAACTTTGATGGCATTATTATTCTGCCTTTTGGGTCAATGGAATGTTCATATTCACCTATTAGCAATGTTCTCACCTCTTTATTTCACCCACCACTTTGTTCCACTTTCCACCACTTTAGTTAGATTTTAATATATAATAAAAAAAATTGCAATAGTTTTTTGCAATTTTTTTATATTTTTTTCACATATTAAATTTTGAACAATTTGAGATGTTTCATTTTCTATTCATTTTAGATTGAGAAAAAATGTTGTTTATGACATATGGATAGGGTTGCATACCATGCAACCCCTACAACATATTTTTTATGATTTCATATTATTATGATTTTGAGTTGTCGAGGCACCAACCCCTATATTACAAACTTACCTCATATTTTGTTACCCAATATCCTCGGATTTGTTTCTCTTCTGTTGTGTCTCCTTCTGTGTCACTCCATACAAAACTTTCTGGTATTTGGTATCCTCCTTCTGGTACTTCTCTTGTTGTTTCTTTTAACCATACTATATCCATATATACTGTTCCTAGTCCTACATCTTCATATTGTTTTTTGTATGCGTATCTTGGTATCCATGTTAGCCATGTTTCTTTGTCGTTGTTTTTTACTACTATGTTTGCCCATTTCTTTTCTGCATAGTCATACCATCCTTTTGGTGCTGGCTCT
>JGI994J12354_10000618_pt1 | contig 35431 bp, 30 predicted proteins | sample IntmicLarv3ML3BL_FD_12354 | JGI IMG/M metagenome (IMG submission 12354) | reverse complement strand
TTTTCTTGACAGCCTCTCAACCTTGGGCTACCCGGCATACGGCTGCGGCATACGCTACCGCTACGGCATATTTGAGCAGGATATAATAGACGGCCATCAGGTTGAAAAGCCGGATAACTGGCTTGAATATGGCGACCAATGGGGCGTAAAGCGCCAGGAATATGCTTGCGAGGTCAGCTTCTTCGGGCAAGTTCGTGCGGAAAGGCTGGAAAACGGGCGCACCGCTTTTAGTTTGGACAATGCACAAACGGTTGTTGCAATTCCCTACGACTACCCTGTGCTGGGTTATAATAACAATACCGTCAATTCTCTCAGGCTTTGGGAGGCTCAGGCGAAAAATACTTTTGATTTGCAAAGTTTCAATCAAGGCAATTATGCAAAAGCCGTTGAAGAAGAAAATCTGGCTCGTCAGCTTTCGGAGGTGCTCTACCCTGCTGATGAATTTATCAGCGGCAAGGAGCTTCGCTTAAAGCAGCAGTATTTCTTTATCTCGGCATCTCTGCAAACAGCTATTGCCAAGTTTAAGGAAAAGCATGACGATTTCAGCCTCCTCCCTCAAAAGGTGGCCTTCCAAATGAATGATACCCACCCTTCCATGACTGTGGCGGAATTGATGCGTATTCTCATGGATGAAAACGGCCTTGAATGGAATGACGCATGGGAGATTACTCAGGCTACCTGCGCCTATACCAACCATACAATTATGCCCGAGGCTTTGGAAAGCTGGCCTGCTGAGCTTTTTTCAAGGCTGCTGCCTAGAATTTATATGATTATTGAAGAAATCAACCGCCGCTTCTGCGCGGAGCTGGTTTATAAATACGGGGATAATCCCGATAAAATACGCTCTATGGCTATCGTTGCCGACGGGCAGGTGAAAATGGCTAACTTAGCCGTTATCGGCAGCCACAGCGTTAACGGCGTTGCGGAGATTCATTCACAGATTTTGAAGGACAGCTTGTTTAAGGAATTTTTCGCCGTCTATCCCGAGCGCTTTAACAACAAAACCAACGGAATCACCCAAAGGCGCTGGCTTATGCACTGTAACCCCGGCTTGACAAGTCTTATTAAAAATACGATCGGCGATGGTTTTTGTACAGACTTAAATGAGCTGCAAAGGCTCGTATCTTATAAAAACGACACGGCCTTCCGCGATGATTTTATGAAAATCAAAAGGGAAAATAAAATTCAGCTTTCAAACCATATACTTAATGAAACCGGCGTTATTGTTGACCCTGATTCTATTTACGATATACAGGTTAAAAGGTTGCACGAATATAAGCGCCAGCTCCTAAACGCGCTGCATATACTGGATTTATATTATCAGCTTAAAATCAATCCCGATTTTGATATGGTGCCGAGAACCTTCATTTTCTCCGCCAAGGCTGCCGCAAGCTACAAGCGCGCCAAGCTGATTATTAAGCTGATTAATTCCATAGGGGATTTAGTTAATAATGACCCAGGAATTAACGGCAAAATCAAGGTGCTTTTCCTTAAAAACTACAGAGTTTCACTGGCTGAAAAACTCATACCTGCCGCTGATCTTTCAGAACAGATTTCCACCGCAGGCAAAGAGGCTTCCGGCACAGGCAATATGAAATTCATGTTAAACGGCGCTGTTACAATCGGGACAATGGATGGAGCAAATGTTGAGATATTTGAAGAAGTCGGAGATGAAAATATATTTATTTTCGGCATGAGCGCCGAGCAGGCTCAAAGCCTATATGCCGCTGGAACCTACTCCCCTTGGGATATTTATAATATCAACCACAATTTGCGCAAGGCCCTCACCAGCCTTATAGACGGCTCCTTAAGCCCCAAAGACCCCAATATGTTCAGGGAGATTTATGAACTGCTCCTTAACGGCTTAGGCGGCGGCAGGGCTGATGAATATTTCATACTCAAAGATTACGAAAGCTACGCTGCGGCTCAAATGCGCGTGAATGAAGCCTATATGGATAAGGAGCGCTGGGCAAGCGCCGCCATTATGAATACCGCAAAAAGCGGAAAGTTTTCATCAGACCGCACAATCAAGCAATATGCTGATGAAATTTGGAAGCTGAAGCCGGTTAGTATAAAGATGTAGTAGGCCAAAGTAAATATTTTTATCAAGGGTGAATTTTATGGACAGTATAAAAGCTGCTATGGGTTTGTCTCATTATATAGGAGTGAGGGATCATCTATCAATTTTAATTAACAATATTCGCCTTGATGAGATTCTTGCTAAGGTAAACGAGAACTTTTTAGGTCTTATACCGTCATGGCTTGATTATTATGATGAAGATGATGCCTCCAGTATGAAAGAAAAGCAGTATGTTTTGGAGAAAACAAAGTTGTCTGATAAGCCCTATATTCTTCCTATAATGCTATGCCCCAGCGATTTTGATTTCAGCTGCACGGTGATTGTGGTTGAAGTTATTTGCAGCGGCAAAAATGTTATATGGAACAAATTCGGCATCGATACGACCCCCTTTGACAGGTATGAAACTCAGCTTCCCAAATATATTGGAAAAGAAGTAACATGGTTCAGCGAGATAGGTCCGTTTACCTTTTCAAAAGATGAGTATTTGCACTGTCTTTCGGAGTTTGGGATTTCTGGTTGAGATATGGTTTGATTTCTAAATCAATGGTAATTATATAATTTAGCGCAAAAAAATCCCGCGGATAAAACCGCGGGATTTTATATTTTCATTTTATCATCTATATTACTTCTTTCCCACAAACCTATATTTCTTAAGCTGCCTAATATCTTCACCCAAGAATTTGTGAAATTCATAATTGCCCTGAAGCCTCGAAACAAGGCGGTCGGAATACTGCTGTTCAATATCTTTTAAGGAAAGGTTTGAAGATATTATTGTGGGCTTTCTTTCAAGTATGCGGCTGTTTACTATATCAAATAAGGCGCTTTGAGTTGCCAGAGTTGAAAATTCCGTTCCAAGGTCGTCAATTATAAGAAGCTCCGCCGAATAGAAGAAATCAATTTGCTCGGCAGGGTTAACCATTTCATCTCTGTTAAAGCGGGCATCCTCTATGGTTTTAAAGAGCTTGCCTGCTGTGGCATAGAGCACGGTATGCCCCACATCAAGAATGTCCTTAGCTATGCAGTTGCACATAAATGTTTTCCCCAAGCCTGTTTTTCCGTAGAATAAGAGGTTTGCAGGATTAGTTTCAAACTCGCTTACAAATTTTACACAGAGCTGATAAATCAGCTTTATTTTATCTTTAGGGCTCATTCCCTCATCTGCAAGGGCTGTATCGGAATAATAGCGCAAATCAAAATTGTCAAAATTTTCTTTATCCAAAATATTTTTCAGATTTGACATATCATAATATCTCGATATAAGCCTTTGATTCAAGCATGAACATCTTGCACCTTCAACAAAGCCTGTATCTTTGCATTTATTGCATTTAAAAACATCCTCCACATAATTCTTTTTAAATCCGCCTGCTTTTAAAAGTGCTTCTCTCTCGCTTTGAAGAGCTTTATTTTTCTTCGCCAAATCCAAAGGTGAAACATCTTTGCCGCTTATTATTGCCTTGGCTATTTCTATTCCTGTTTGCGCCAACTCATTGTCAATTTCCAAAGCTCTGGGCAAAGCAGCATATACCTCTTCAATGCGGGCAGATTTAACGCGCTCGGCCTGCTGCCTGTCCCTGTCATAATCGCGCATTATTTCATTTATCAAACTTTCCCTATTCATGGTCGCCACCCTTTAGCTTGTTAAGCAAATATTCCTGCTCCAGCTTCTCTATTTCATCATAATCCCTGACATGCTGTTCATAGTTTATGAAACGGTTTTTCCGCTTTGGCATTTCTTTAAGCTGAGCGCTTTCTTTTTCAGGCTTAGATTTTTCTTTAAAATCCGCATCCAGCTTTTTAATCTCATCAAGGGTTTTTGCGCCTGCATTAAACCAGCCTTCAAGAATCTTATCCGTATAGCTGAATTGATTAGTTTTGCCGCCCATTATAGTTTTGCCGCAGGCTTCCGTTATAATTTCCATAGGCATTTGCCATGTATTAATCCACTTATCCATAAATTCTATTTCTTTAGGCGCCGGATTGCGCCCGCTATGGCCGAAGGCCTTCAAAATCTCCCTGTAATCCTTATTGAAAAGATTCAAATGCGCTTCAGCCGCATCTATTGACCTAATATTATTCTCTACCCAGTCAATAGCCACGGTTTCTATGTATTTTATGCGCCTATGATTGTTCTGCGCACAATATTCCAAAAGATATTTAATCAAATCCACAGGCAGCCTGAGCCAGTCATAAAAGCCGTATAATGTGCTTAGCTCCGTATCGGAGAGCATTTTCCCCAGAGTCTGTTCCGCAAAATTGAATAGTTCCCCTATTTCCGCATAATCATTCTTATACATTTCAAGCTCTATGGGGTTATACTTTGGCGGCCTTGAATTGATTTCATTAGTTATGGATATAGCAGGCTTTTCCTTAGCAGGCGCCTTCTTTTTTGCCGCACCAAAAGAAATATCCATGCCGCCATCTCTGTTTTGGCTGTACTTAATAAGGCCCTCTTTATCCCAATACTTAAAGGCCCTAATAACATCAGATTCCAACATGGAAAAAGCCTCCGCCATGGTTTCCGTATCTATTTCCCTGCCCTGATTACGCAGTAAATAGATGTATATGAGCACAAAGGCCGGATTAGCCTTTGGCATATGATTGTCAATAAAATCATTTGGCAAAAGCGTAAAAGCCTTTTCCCCCGCTAAATCAACACTAACCCCTGCCATAAATCCTCCAAGAAGCAATTAATGCTTATATCAACCCGCTTTGCCTGAAAATTATTTTCAGCATTAAAGCGAATGACTGTATTATAACAGAATATGCTTTTAAGTGAAATAGATAAATCCACTTAAATAATAAGCTAAACGTATAATATTATTATTTTATGTATAAATATGAATTTTTATTTTCCGATATTCCGCCATACCTTATATTTGCTTTAATCCCGCCTATTCCGGTTTTTCATGACTCCAAAAAGAAATTTTTCATTGATTATTGTCAAAAAAGTTATCCACAGAATTGTGGATAACTCCTTGTGAAGCACTCAACGAAATTATTAAAAAATATGTTGAAATTTTGTCGAAATTGTTAATTTTCATTGATTTTAAAACCCATAAATTTATTTAAGTATTTCGCTGTTTTGCCTTATTCTAAGCCGTTTATACATTATACATCAAAAATGAATTTTTCCCTGAAAAATTGTTAATAAATACAACGAGCCCTTATTTTTCATCTGTGGATAATGTTGATAACTCTGTGAATAGAATATCTTCCCCCAGTTTATTAATGTCTCCGGCGCCCATAGTTATCAACATGTCGCCTTCCTCACATTGGGATACCAAAAATATTTTTGCATCTGAAAAGTTATCAAAATAATAAACTTTTTTTCCGTTCTCTTTTATCCTCTGTGTCAAATCTCTGGAGTGAATTGAATCATCAAATTTTTCTCTGGCTGAATAAATATCCAAAATCACAACAACATCCGCATCTGTAAAGGAACCGGCAAACCTATCCAGAAATGCCTTTGTTCTACTGTAAGTATGGGGCTGAAAGGCACAATAAATCTTATTATGCTTATGTTTTTTAGCGGCTGAAAGCGTTGCCGCAACCTCCGTAGGGTGATGGGCATAGTCATCGATCACCGTTACGCCGTTAAAGCTGCCCTTCATTTCAAAGCGCCTTTTTGCACCTACAAAGCCATCCAGCGATTCCGCAATAACTCTGCTGTCCACACCGTAGAAATCGCAGCAGGCAAAGGCTGCCAGCGCATTTTCAATATTATGCAGCCCGCTGATATTTAAGCTGGCTCTTGTTTTAAACTCGCCTTTGTAAAAAATATCGAAAGCCGGCTTTCCGTCTGCGGCATATTCAATATTCTCCGCGCGGTAATCACCGTTTTTGCCGTAGGTTGCCACTTTGCATTTCAACCCTGACACAATTTTTTCTAAATTATTTATTTCATTGTTTATAATCAACAATCCATCCGGCGAAATATTGCCTGCAAACCTGCTGAAGGAATTTTCAAGCTGCTCCATAGTTTTGAAATAATCCGTATGGTCATATTCGATATTGAGAATTATGCCGACCTGAGGATAGAATTTAGAAAAGCTGTCAAAATACTCGCAGCTTTCCGCAACAAAATAATCGCTTTCACCTATTCGGAAATTAGAGCCGATAGTGGTGAAAATGCCGCCTATGTTTAATGTTGGATCAAGCCCTGCATGAATCATGGCTTCCGACACCATAGAGGTTGTTGTGGTTTTGCCATGAGTACCCGCCACTCCAACAGAGCGGCTGTACATGCCCATAATACAGCCCAAAAGCTCAGCCCTGTCTATTACTGGAATACCCATCTGCTTTGCAGCGGCAAGCTCCGGATTATCTTCTTTAACAGCCGCCGTATAAATGACAAGCCCGCAGTCTGCCGGAATATTATCCTCCTTTTGCCCGATTGTAACAGCTATGCCCTTATCCCTGAGATGCGCAGTCAGCTCCGTCTCATTGATATCGGAACCTGTAATCTCCATGCCCTTGAAATTGAGTATTTCCGCAAGGCCGCTCATGCTGATGCCGCCAATACCTATAAAATGCGCTTTTTTTATATTATCCAAACATAATTGACTCATTTTCTTTCTCCTGCCTGTAAATAAATTTGTATAGCTCCAATAAACTATATGTATTTCCAAAAGCTCTCCGGGTTTTCTTTAACCTGAAAGATTATTTAAACCGCTTAGATTAATATGCGGCAAATCTCTTTATTGATTCTTCAATAACTAATTATTTGACACAACACAAAAAAACTATACTTTCATTTTATTATAAATCATATAATTTGTGTTTGTACAGAAATAATATGAAATATATGATTTTTGCCGCTATAAATTTTGGCAAATTGAGATTATCATTTTTTCGTATATAGGTATATTTGCTCCTCCTTTGCGGCAAAAACAGCTCCTCCTCCTTCGCCGTCAGTAAATATGCACAATATATTTATCAATTATAAGTTCAAATTGTGTATATTTTTGGAGTTTTTTCATAAATACTATTTTTCACTGTAAAAATGATTAAATATATGTTATTATAGCAAAGAGCAGTTATGAGTTTCTTACTCAGGCAAAAAGCTAAGTTTTAGCCATTGCCAATGCGGCAAATGAAAGCCTTATGCTTTAATTTTTAAAAATCTCTCTATACGAACCTTTTACAATAATAGGGCTTAAGTTTATGCCTGTTTTTGCAAAAATGCTCTTACAAAATTTGTTTACAAAAAATTTCATCTGTAAGGAGGCTTATTATGATGAAAAAAGAGATGGTGGCAATGCTACTTGCCGGCGGTCAAGGTTCCCGGCTGGGCATACTCACCAAAAACAATGCCAAGCCTGCCGTAGGCTTCGGCGGTAAATACCGGATTATTGATTTTCCCATGAGTAACTGCATAAACTCCGGCGTTGATACTGTTGGGGTTCTCACCCAGTACATGCCGCTTTTCCTAAACCGCCACATCGGTATTGGTATCCCTTGGGATTTGGACAGAAAATACGGCGGCGTTACTATTCTTGCCCCTCATATGAAGGGCGAAAGCGGTGAATGGTATTCCGGCACGGCCAACGCTATTTACCAAAACATGAGCTATATTGATGATTATAATCCTGATTATGTTCTCATTTTATCAGGTGACCATATTTATAAAATGGATTATTCCCGTATGCTGGCTTTCCATAAGAAAAATAAATGCGATGCCACCATTGCTGTGCTTGAGGTTCCTTATGAGGAAGCCTCCCGTTTCGGCATTATGAATACGAGAGAAGATAACAGCATTTATGAATTTGATGAAAAGCCGGCTGAACCTAAGAACAATCTGGCTTCCATGGGTATATACATATTCAACTGGAAAGAGCTTAAGCAAGCCATGATAGAAGATAACAAGGTTCACCCCGACAGCGATTTCGGCAAACATATTATACCGAAAATGCTGGAGGAAAATAAAACGCTCTTCGCTTACCGTTTCGAGGATTATTGGAAGGATGTCGGCACTATAGAAAGCTACTGGCAGGCCAATATGGAGCTTATAAAAAGCCTGCCCGAGTTTAATTTGTATGAAGATTTCTGGCCGATTTATACGGAAAGCACTATTCAAAACCCTCAATACAGCGGGGAAAACAGCGCAATAAAATCCAGCCTTATTTCAGAGGGCTGCGAAATTTACGGAACTGTTGAAAATTCTGTGCTGAGCCCCGGCGTTATTGTGGAGGAAGGCGCATATATAAAGGATTCCATAATAATGGATACCTGCATTATACATTCCGGCGCAAAGCTGGAGCGCTGTATAATAGACCGCAACAGCGTTATCGGGAGCAATGTTAAAATAGGCGTTGGGGAGAATATTCCCAATGTCCAATACCCTCATATTTACGATACGGGCATTTCTGTAATAGGGGAAAACAGCAGTATCCCTGATGATGTAACTATTGGAAAAAATTGCGTGCTCTACGGCCAGCTGGCTAATGAGGATTTTAATAATAATTTTCTCGAGTCCGGCGGCGGTATTGTAAAGGAGGTTGAATAAGCCATGAGAGTTGCAGGAATTATACTTGCAGGCGGAAACAATGAACGCTTAGGCATGCTTACGGCGGAGCGAGCCACCTCGGCTATGCCTGTTGCGGGCTGCTATAGGGCCATAGACTTTACATTGAGCAATATGACAAACTCCGGCATTAAAAAAGTTGCCGTTATTACTCAATATAATTCCCGTTCGCTGCGGGATCATCTTTCCAGTTCAAAGTGGTGGGATTTCGGCAGGAAACAAGGCGGGTTATTTATATTCAGCCCCTTTACTTCTAAAGACGGCTCCATGTGGTTCAGGGGAACGGCAGATTCCATATATCAAAATATGACTTACCTTCGCCGCTCCAATGAAAAATATATTGTAATCGTAAACGGCAATGGCATTTATAAAATGGACTATTCCAAGCTGGTGGAATACCATATTGAGAAAAATGCCGACATTACCATAGCCTATAACAGCTTAAAAGAGCAAGACCCCAGCAAGGTCGGCATGATGGAGCTTGATGATAACGGTATGCTTACAGGCTTTGAGGAAAAACCCGTTAAAACTGATTTCAACAAGGTTTCTTTAGGCATATACGTTATGGAGCGCACCTTGCTTATTAAACTGCTTGAAGAAATTATTCCCGCAGGCTTCTTCGATTTCACAAGAGATATTATTATGCGCTATTCTAAAATTCTCAATATATACGGCTATGGGTTTGACGGCTATTGGAGCGCCATCAGCAGTATAGACAGCTATTATAAAATTAATATGGATTTTCTTAAAAAGCCCGTTCGGGATGAGTTTTTCAAAGATTATCCGCCTATTGCAACAAAGCCAAAGGATACGCCGCCTGCCAAGCACAATATAGGTGCTGTTGTCAAAGAATCTGTTGTAGGTGACGGTTCTATATTAAACGGGCTGGTTGAGCGCTCTGTTTTATTCAGAAATGTCTATATAGGCGACCATTCCGTTATTAAAAACTCCATAATAATGGAGGGCTCCCATATAGGCAATAACTGCCATATTGAAAATGCCATAATCGATAAAGAGGCCGTTGTAAGCGACGGAAAGCAGATTATAGGCCCGCAGGAAACGCCTACTATAATTATGAAAGGCGTTGTGGTTTAGCCAGGTTTTCTTAGTTAATATCAGCATTTTCGTTTTTTGTTAAATCGACTAAATTTTTAATGATTATATGTAATTATTCATGATTTTGACTGCAAATCTTCATGAAATGTATATTATCTTCTAATATACCGTTTATTATTACGCTTCAAAAAAAATATAGTTGCACATTTTTACTGTATATACTATAATGAGATAAGTTTGAGTGGTTACTGCCCAATTAGTATCCTTTTGGTTTAGCATATTAATCAATATTTTGGTAATAAGATTTAATATAGCCGATTCAAAGCGGAGCCTAATTATTAACAGTATCCCTATACTTTAATAAGCTATATTTCAAGCGGCCATATGTTGCAACCGTTCGCTTTGGACAAAGAGACATAAATTGCTGCTGGATTATCCCCAGGGAGGAGAGCTGAATATGGACATTACTGATGTTAGAGTCAGAAGAGTTAACAAAGATGGCAAAATGAAAGCTGTCGTTTCCGTTACATTTGATAATGAGTTTGTTGTTCATGACATCAAGGTAATAGAAGGCGACAAAGGTTTATTCATTGCTATGCCAAGCAGAAAAACCGTGGACGGCGAGTTCAGAGACATCGCCCATCCTATCAATTCAGATACGAGGGAGAAAATTCAGTCTTACATTCTGGAAAGATATCAGACAGCATTGTTAGAGGCCGATCCGGCTGATGATGCTATGTCAGAAGCCGCGGCGGAAATTTACGAATAAGAAGTACATATCCCGAGCTCTCTTCATATAATGAGGAGAGTTTTTTCCTCTTGTACGAACTCGCCTTTTTATATTCCGCCAATAAGCCGATAAATATTGCGAGGTGAGTATTATGGATATTCCATCTTTATCCATGTCAATGGCAAGCGCCAACTTAAGCCGCAGCGCATCTGTCAGCTTAATGAAAATGGCAATAGACCAAACAGAACAGGTCGGCGAAATGATGAGCAAAATGCTGGACACCGCACTTACAGGCATGGGCGGAATTATTGATGTGAAACTTTAATAAGTGAAATGATTTTAAAAAAAGACGACTGGAGTCGTCTTTTTTTATTTGAAAAATATTAAAATCTACATAAAAATCAATTAAATGCTTATTAAAAACCACTTATATTTTGCCGCTACTTTACTGCCTTGCCCCGGTCCCTTTCGATTCGTCAACCATAATGACTGTAACTGAATAATCTGTTCCGCCAAGGCTCGCTGTGATTACGTGAGCTTTATAGCCCAATTCGCAAATAGAACGAAATGTATTGCAAAGCAAGGCATTTTTATTAATACTGCTCATATCATGGGCATATAATGGCAGCATAAATGCCTTTATTCTGCTTGATTTATAATATTTTGCCAGCTCTGTAATAGTATTTTCGCATTTTTCACCCTCCCCAAGCTCCAGCCGGCACAGTAGTGCCGGAGTTTGAGGGATCGCTTTGGCTAAAAATTCGGAATTGCGCATTTGGCAAAATAAAATTCCCGTCAACAGGCTGTATTCTTCTCCCACAATTTCTCTATAATATTCTTTATGGAATTTGGCGCCTTTTAATTCAACAATATACCTTTTATCTGAAGCATATAGATTAATATGGAAAAGCTCATTAAGTGCTGAAATACTACCCTCCGCCGAAAAATCCAAAGGCAAGGTAAGGCTAAACTGAGGATATTTATAATAATTATCATCCCCAAGGTAGAAAAGCGCCACGTACTTAGCAAAAAAATCAAATTCCACCGAAGCATTAATTAGCTTTGGAGGCTCGATCCTTTTAAAGTCAACACTGATATTTGTAAGATTTACATACTCTTGCGAATAATTTAAATATACTTCCTTCGCCGCAGACTCTATTACAGGAATTATTTCCATAAATTACTCTCCGCCTTTGCCCCGATTCTTCCGCTAACTAAATAACGCCAAAATGCTTAAGGGCCTTTTCAATGCCGTCATTATCTACGCTGTCGGTAACATAATCCGCCGCCAGCTTAACTTTTTCAGAAGCGTTACCCATGGCCACGCCTATGCCTGCGGCTTTTAACATGGAAATATCATTTCCCCCGTCGCCAAAGGCCATTGCTTCTTCCGGCGCGAAACCATAATGCTCGCCAACTTTTCGCATCCCTTCATGCTTGCCTCCGTCTTTTGGTATAATATCAGCATAACCGGGATACCACGTGACCATCTCGGAGCTTTTCATACTGCCCATTAAATTTTGCTCCTGTTCTTTCGTCAAGCAGGCGCTAAGCTGGTAAATGTCAAGGCCCAGGGCTTTTTCAGGATTTTCAATCGCCGGAATTTCCAGCTTGAGCTTTTTGCATATATTTAAAATATCATCATTTATCATATTAATAAATTCGCCCTGCCCATGAGTAAAATAGATAGGATATTCATTTTTCTTCGCTTCACTAACGGCACCCATAACATCTTCTTCGCTGAAAATGAGCTTACGCAGCTCTTTGCCGCTGCTGTCAAGGCAGAGCTGCCCGTTTAGCATAACATATCCGTCAAACTCGTAAACTGCCCTGACTCCATCAAGCTCATGCAAATGCCTGCCTGTGGAAATAAAGGTTTTTATGCCTTTTTCGCGGAGGATTTTTAGCGAATTTAAAGTTGATGCAGGAATTTCATGGGTTTCAAAGCTCAAAAGTGTTCCGTCAACATCAAAGAAAACTGCTTTTATCATACTTTACCTCTCTTTTGCAAAATATTTATGCTTATAATAAGCTAATCTAAATTTTCATAATTATCCAATAGCATAAACTTCTCTTTACATTCTAATATGCGCAAAACCTTTTCATCTAATTGCTCACTTGTTATCTCTCCCGATAAAAGCGCTTCCAAAAGGCCGCTGTAAGCCGCTTTATAATCCGGCGGCATAAGCAAAATATCCACGCCTGCTTCAAATGCCTTTAGCGCGCTTTCTTCCGCGCTGTAAGAATTTAGCGCCCCCATATCCATGGCATCTGTTATGACAATGCCGGAAAAGCCCATTTCTCCCCTAAGGATTTCCGTAATAAGCCTATGGGAAAATATTGCAGGCTCGTTGTCATCTGTTATATTCGGAGCGCAAATATGCCCGGCCATAACCATCGGCGCGCCCGCTTCAATGCCTGCCGCAAAAGGCTTAAGCTCCATTTCTCTGAGCTCGTCCAAGGCTTTGCGGGTAAAGGCAAGCCCGTAATGGCTGTCTTCAAGGGTATCCCCATGCCCAGGGAAATGCTTTAAAACCGAAACCATGCCGGCTTCATTATAGGCTTTTACAGCATATGGCAAAGCCGAGGATACGGTTTTCTCATCCGTTCCGTAGGCTCTTTGAGCTATGACGGTGTTTGAAGGGTTTGAAAAAATATCGGCAACGGGAGCAAAATTTAAATTAAACCCCATAGGTGTAAGATATTCAGCAATTGCTTTTGCTGAAGAATAAACCGCCGCTTCCCCCTCCTTGGCTATGGAAAACTGACTGCCCACAGACGGCACCTCCAAGCTCTGCGTTCGCCTGACTATACCGCCCTCCTCATCAACGCCTATAAAAAGGGGAATGTTTGAAAGCATTTGCAAATTACTTATATATTCAGCCGTTTGCTTTTGGGAGGCAATGTTTTCCCTGAATAGAACCACACCGCCGATATGGTATTTTTCCACAGCTTCTATAGCCTCGGGGCTGATACCTGTTATACCGCTTCCAAAAGCATCTTTCCTGAAAGCGCATATAAACAGCTGGCCCAGCTTTTCTTCAACGCTCATTTTGGCTAAAATTTCTTCCGCTTTAGTTTTAGTTTCTATTGGAGGTTCCGTTTCTTCCTCAACAAGCTCTGATAATTCCTCTGGAGCTTCTTCAACCGCTGAGCTTTCCTTGGCTTCAACAACATGAATAGAGCTCGCAAGCGCCATATTATCAGGCAATTCAGTTTGCTTCTTATTATCCTTTGCCGAGCAGCTTACAAGCATAAATGCGGCAAATAAAATTAAATATACCATTTTCATAAAGCGCCTTCTTTTAATTATTTATTTAAGTATATCATCATGCCGGCGGTAAATCCAACTAATTCAAAATTTTTAAATATTAATAATGCTCTTATACATGTAGCTATATCTACATTGAGTTTGCAAATATAAAAACCATGTTGAAATATGCCGTTGTTTATTACTTTTTGTTCATTTTTAAGTTATATTACCGTAAGGAACTATTAAGCAAACATTCAATAACCTTTCTATATTTATCTGCTATAATAAGAGCAATTACTCCATATACAAAAGAGGGGCTTGCCTAATGAAAAAACTTTTTCTGCCCGCCGGCTATTCCGCCGCGGCACTGTTGATTTTATACAGCTTAATCACCGCCACCTATATTCCCTATAATATAGGAACATACCTCCCCGGCTTGGCAGGTGTGGTTTTGGGCTTCATATGTATTTTCAGAAAGCGCATTGCCGCCTTGCTGAATACCTCTTCCGGTAAAAAACTTACGCCTTTTATACTTGCGGCTATTGGATTTTTCTTCATTAGCTTTTCAGCCATGGTTGGCGCTATTGTAATAAATGCAAATCAGCTTCCTAAAAACGGCGCAGATGCTATTGTTGTATTAGGTGCAGGCTTGCGGGGAGACCAAGTGTCCCTGACTCTTGCTTTAAGGCTTAATGCTGCCGCTAAATACCTAAATGATAATCCTGAAACTGTCGTTGTTGTTTCAGGCGGAATGGGAGTGGGTGAAACCGTTTCGGAGGCCTCCGCCATGAAGAGCTATCTTTTAAGAAAAGGCATTGATGAAGGGCGCATACTCTGTGAAGATAATTCTACAAGCACATTTGAAAATTTCAAATTCTCCAAATTAGTTTTGGATGAATATTTAGGGCATGAAGAGTATAATATAGTATTTGTAACTAATGATTTCCACTGCATACGGGCAGGCATATATGCTAAAAGAACAGGTTTTTCAGCAGAAAGCCTGGCCTGCCCCACTCCTCTTTTTACAATACCCGCTGATTATTCCAGAGAATACCTTGCACTCGTGCAGGCTATGATTCCATTTTTGTAGAAACTGATAACAAAAGCCCTATTCTTTTTATGGATAGGGCTTTTGTTATCAGTTATATTTTCGGTTCAAAAAAGCGGAAAGGCTTGGAAAACAAAGAGTTTTCCAAATGGAAACGGCAAGGCGGACTTTGCCTGTCTTGCCGAAAAGCAGCTCGCTTAAATCCGATAGGTTTTAAACGAAAAGGCTTAATAAGGAGCCCTATAGTAAGAAAACATGATTAAGACGAAAATGGCTATTTATAATAGATTCGAGGAAAAATTTCGCAGTAAGCCTAATTGAAGGCTGAACAAGAAATTTTAACAATGAAGCTATTTAAATAGACTTTTCGGATATTATGTTTTCTTATGGAAGGGCGACATACGTCAGTCTTTTATAAAACATCTACTATTGTTATATTTTTCGTTTTCTGAATATCTATCAGCATATCTCCCGCCCGTACAATAGGTCTGGACAAGTCATTTTGATGGATATATACAATCTCCGCCTCTGTGCCGTTGGATAGCTTAACCCAGCTGCCAAAATATGTATACGCTATATTTTTAAGGAAGGTCAGCAGAAAATCCGTATCAAGCTCACCAAAGCTGGATACCTCAAAGCGCTTTATTACCTCAAACGGGCATATTCTGCCGCGGTATACTCTATTGGCTGTCATAGCATCATAAATATCACAGATAGCTATTATTTTAGCATATTTATTGATTTTTTCATCCTTAAGCGCCAGTGGGTAGCCTGAACCGTCAACCCGCTCATGGTGCATAAGCGCCGCCAGCTTCATGTTTTCGGGAAGATTTTGATTTTCTAAAATCCTGTAGCCTACCACAGTATGGCTTTTCATAATATCAAATTCCGCTTCAGTAAGGCGGCCTTTTTTATTTAAAATCTCAAGAGGAATTTTCAATTTTCCCAAATCATGGAGCAGCCCTGCCGTTGTAAGGTTTGCCATTTCAGTTTCATCGAACTTAAGCCATGTGGCAAACATGCTGCTTAAAAGCGCTACATTGCTGGAATGGCTGTATGTATATTCATCGTGCTCTTTAAGGAAGGAAACATAAGTGAGCACATCTGATTTTGTTTTCAGCTTCTTAACTATGGAGTTTGTTATTTCGTATAATTCTTCAACATTAACGCTTTCGCCGTCGCTGATTGCTTTTATGCGGTTTTTGGTGATTTCCAATTTGCCCTCATACTCTTTTGCAAACTCCTGAAAATCCTTTTTCTTAGTTACAGGAATATGCTCAGGCTGTTTGGCCTGCGGCCTGCCCAGAAGATCCTCCGGCTTAATATTAATAGTAGCTTCCTTAATAAAAACCTCTTTAATACTGGATTCCTTTAGCTTGCTATAGTTGCTTGGGCTTATCATCGTATCTCTTGCCAGCAAAACAAAGCCCTCATCTGTGACAATATCCTTTGCCACTACCATGCCCGGCTTTATTTCATTTATTTTAACTTTTTTTGCGCTAACCTGATGTATTATTTTATCCATTTCTCATAACCTCCAACGCCGCTTGTAATTTAGCCTTTTAAGCAGCATGTTTACAGGGGTTCGTTATAACGGTATAATGAATTAAACTACGAATTGCGAGGTTGTTCATGTTTAGAATAAAATTGTCAAATACCTTTGTAACTATGCTAATGCTTTTTCCCATATTATATGCTTTTTTAACTTTAAATTTTAAAATATCTATGTCTGTGAATATGTTTATCAGCCAGATATTCTGCCTGATTATTCCGTTTATAATATATTTGGTAGCCACAAGGCAGAAAATCACCAATGTGCTTGAAATAAAGCCGGTTTCTCTCAAAAACATATTGTATATAATTATTCTTTCATTCCTTATTCAGCCTTTTATCATGCTGATTTCAGCCATTACCTCAGCCATAGTACCAAATGCCGCCGAGGCGCTTTTTACAACTATGTCCGAAGATATTTCCCTAGGCACAACAATAGTTCTTATATGTATTCTTCCCGCCGTTTGTGAAGAAATTGCCATACGCGGCGCAGCGGCTCAAAATTTGAAATATCAGGGAACCACCGGCGCTATTTTAAACGGGCTGTATTTCGGGCTGTTGCATTTGAATCTTCAACAATTCCCATATGCTTTTATACTGGGCGTTACTCTGTATTACATGTTGCGCATAACAGGCTCGGTACTGGCACCTATGCTTTCCCATTTTATAATAAACCTGTCCCAAACCTTGCTGTTCTCACTATTAACTGCGTCAGAGCCGGTATCTGCCCCGGCGGAAAATGCAAGCAATAATCTTATAGCCTACATTCCCATGATAATATTCGTATGGTTGACTTTTTGGACATTCATACAGGTTTTTAAAAGATTCGCACAAACTAACTGCTTTATAAACATACGCCCTGCCGAAGCTGATAAAATTCTTGATAAATCATTTTTAACAATGCTTGCAGTCTATATTTCGCTCATGCTTTTAATATATGCTCCTACGTTATTTTCATAATCAAATTTTTGGAGCCTGCCTTTTATTTTAAAGCCGCGCATTTGCAAAATAAAAATCAGCTTATCTTTTCTTCTTTGTGCCAAAAAGCGCATGGAGAGCTTTATCAATTTCTTTATCTAAATTTTCAATATCGCTTAAATCCTTACTGTCTTCCCTATCCTCTTTTTTAGGCCTGTAAAGCATTTGGGAAATTTTATTTTTCATCTTTTTATTTTTCAACACCGCCACCACTTTCTATAATATATAATAATGAAAATCAAATTTTCTTATTCAATATATTATATAAAAAGGTCACGCTTTGGATTACTATATTATTGGCAAGCAAATTTTATTTTCGTTAAATATTTTCTCAAAAGCGCGGAGAAGAAACTCCAAAGGAGTTTCTTTTTATATTCCTCTATTGCTCATTTTCCCAGTTATGATATACATTTTGCACATCATCTTCATCATCAAGAAGAGCCATGAGCTTATTCATCTTTTTAATATCCTCTTCATCATTAAGTGCTGTATATGTTTGAGGAATCATGGTTATTTCAGCTGAAATCATTTCCACGCCTGCTTTTTCAAGTGTTTCCCTCACAACAGAAAAATCCTCAGGTGAAGTTATTATTTCATAGCCTTCCTCTGAAGCCTCAAAATCGCCTGCCCCTGCTTCAAGAGCCATCATCATAAGCTCATCTTCATCAATGTCATCATCTTTTTCTACCATAATAAGCCCTTTTTCATCAAACATGAATGAAACGCAGCCGGTAGTTCCCATATTTCCGTTACCTTTAGTAAAGGCATTTCTAACATTGGCAGCGGCCCTGTTCTTGTTATCGGTTAACACCTCTACAATAACAGCTACACCGTTAGGGCCATAGCCTTCATAAACGATACTGTCATAGTTTACAGCATTCAAATCCCCCGAAGCCTTTTTAATAGAACGGTCAATCGTATCATTGGGCATATTATTGGATTTTGCCTTGGCAATAATATCTCTCAAACGTGAATTGGCATCAGGATCCGCCCCGCCTGCTTTAACGGCAACAGCTATCTCCCTGCCTAAGCGCGTAAAAATCTTACCTCTTGCTGAATCGTTCTTCTCTTTTTTGTGCTTAATGTTTGCAAATTTAGAATGACCTGACATAAATGTTCTATCTCCTATCTGTATATAGTATCGACCTGTTCACATTAAAAATCAACTAAAAGTATTCTTAAACAGTTCGCCTGAAACATCTTATAATCACGCATTTTTCTTCATTTACCGCCATTTCACTGCTATAAATACAAATACAGCATGCAAATTTTGGCAAATTCTTAATAATATTTTTTATTTATAAAAGTCTGAATTTGTTCTCAACAATGCCGCCGTATACTTCTCCCGTTTTAACAATTTCCGCCTTGGAAGAGGATATATCAATAATCTTGTCTATATAGGCAGCCTCCCGCCCCAAAGGTATATATATGCGAAACTCCACTTTATCGGTATAAATTATTTCATCCATAGCAATGTTATCTGTTTTAAGCTCATATTCTATTTTGCCCGATAAAGTATAGTCACAGAATATGGATATTTTACAGTAGCGCGCCTTTGTTACTATGCCGGCATTTATCACGGCCTCTTTAGCGGCAGAGCCGTATGCTTTTACCAATCCGCCCGTTCCGAGAAGGGTTCCGCCGAAATAGCGCGTAACAATTACCATACCGTTGACAATTTTTTCACCCCGCAAAATATCGAGTATGGGCATACCTGCCGTTCCGCCGGGCTCACCGTCGTCAGACTGACGTTCTATAACCGTCGGCCCTTCAAGCCTGTAGGCATAGCAGTTATGATTGGCCAGCTTCTGCTTTTTTCTCGTTTCCAAAAGCGCTTGCTGAACCTCCTCTTCATTGGACACATAAAAGGTTTGCCCTATAAAGCGGGATTTTTTTTGAACAATCTCCGATTCGCCATATTCAAGAAAAGTTCTGTACTCATTCATCATAGCCATACCCTCTGAAAAGCCCGCGCTTTCAACACCTGAAAAATATATGCACATAACAAATTATCACTTAGAACAATAAATATTATATCAAATCGATTTTGTAATGTACAGTCTATCAAGGCGAAAAATACGGGGGCTTACTTATGTTTTAAAATTTTTATGAGCTTTGCATGATAAAAAGACCGAAAGCAGAAAATATTCCGCCGCCGGCCTTTGTTTATTTTTAAAATAATATTCACACTTATATTTACAGCTTTACTTTAGGCGCTATGTGAACTGCGAGACCTATAACATCTTCCACAGCCTCTGTTATGCCTTCAACAAAAGTAGGGTGAGGGCGGATTATCCCGCTTAATTCATGAACATCCAGGCCGCTTGATACAGCATTTACAAGCTCGCTGATCATATCCGTAGCCCTCGCGCACATAAGCTGGGCACCGATTATTTTGCCGGTTTCACTATTAAAAACTACTTTCATGAAGCTGCGTTCCTGACCTGAGAGCATAGTTTTCGCATTGCCGTTCATTATAAATTTGCCTGTTTTTACAGGAATACCCTGCTCCTTAGCCTCATCCGCCGAAAGACCCACCGTAGCAATTTCCGGATCTGTGTAAATGCAAGACGGCACCGCTTTCATATCTATAGCAGGCGCTTCACCAATCATATGGCATACGGCATTTATCCCTTCGGCAGAAGCAACATGAGCCAGCTGGATACTTCCAACTGTGCAATCGCCTATGGAATAAATACTGGGCACGCTCGTTTGATAATTTTCGTTTATAACAACAGCGCCCCGCTCTATTTGAACCTTGTCAAAGCCCTCAAAAAGCCCGTCCACATCGGCGCTTCTGCCCATGGCAGCTATAGCTGCATCACATTCCACAACAAGCTCTTTTTCCTTCTGCTCAAATACACATTTTAAACCGGCAGAAGTTTTTTCTATTGTTTTAATATTGGCATTTGTTTCAAACTTAACGCCGCGCTTTTTCATTATCATAGTGAGATTTTGAGAAATTTCTTTATCCATCTTTCTCAAAATGCTGCTTCTGGCAATAACCGTAACTTCACAGCCCATATCGCTGTAGAATGAGGCAAACTCAAGAGCAATAACCCCTGCGCCTATTATGGCTATGCGCTTAATATCTATAGGATTTTCCCCCAAAATATCATCGCTTGTATATATGCCGTCTATCTCTTTTAAATCCCCCGGCAGATTCTGAGGCTTTCCGCCTACGGCTATGAGAATATTCCTAGCGGAAAAGCTGATGCTCTCTTCCCCGTAAACTTTAACGGTGTTTTCGCCGGTAATGGCTGCGCGGCCTTTATAATAATCTATTTTATTGGACTTAAAAAGCTGCTCAACGCCGCCTCTTAAAGTAGCTACCGTATTATTTTTGTTTTCATATAATTTATTTATATCAATTGATGCCGAGCCAACATCAATGCCGAATTTTTCAGCATGCTGTATTTCTCTGTAAAGATGTGCCGCGTGCATGAAGGATTTAGTGGGAACACAGCCGCGGTTTAAGCAGCAGCCACCTGCATGCTCCTTTTCAACTACAGCAACCTTAAGCCCTTTCTGCGCGCCGCGTATAGCAGCTACATATCCTCCGGGTCCTGCGCCTATAACGATTAAATCATATTCTGCCATGCTTCTACCCCCTAAAAATCCTGCTCCAATATAAACTGTACAAAATCTTCTGTATTAATTCCCAAATTGCCTTCATTTGATTTTATTATCTGAGCTATTTCATTTTTATCAAAACGGCAATTTTTAAGCAATTCTTCTAATTTAGCCGCAATATCAATATCCATGGAATCTGTGTAAACCTTCACATTTTCAATTTTATTTGCCTTTATATTTAAATGAATACTTATTTCACCCCAGCTAAAACGCTCAGTAAGCTCCAAATCCGTACTCATAGCGCTGCCAAAGCGCCATGAATCGGAAGTATACTTTGCAAAAAGCTCTTCCATGGCTTTGCTGTCTAAACCAGTCAAGCTGATTTCACTTGCCTTTCCATTATATACTATTTCAAACGCCTTAACCAGTTCCTCGCGTATATTATCCACAGTTATTTCCGGATTAAGCTCTTTTAAATTTACGACGCGGCTTTTCACGGAATCAACGCCCTTTGCCTTGAGCTTTTTATTGGAAACATTAAGATATGTGCCTAAATGCGCCATATCCACATCAATCAATATGGTTCCATGATGATAATGCTTATTGCCGCTTTTTAAAAAAGCATTTCCTGAAAACTTTTTTTCATCTATGCAAATATCGTTTCTGCCGCTTTTTTCAGCCTTTAGGCCAAAGGCTTTAAGGGCCTCTGCAATAACCCCCAACTGTTTATCCACATCATAATATTTAGCTGTGGTTATGAATGTGAAATTCAAATTCCCCAAATCATGGTAAACTGCACCGCCGCCGGAAGGCCGCCTTGCAAGATAGCCGCCGTCAGCTTCAAGCGCTCCCACCTTACATTCCTTATAGGCATTCTGATTTTTTCCAATAACAACCGTATGTCCGTTTTGCCAAAGGTATAAAATGCACTCGTCCTCTCCTATGGTATTAAACATATATTCTTCAAGGGCAAGGTTCATATGTGGGTTAGTATCGTATGTATTGATAAACTTGAGTTTCAAATTCGTACCTCTTTCTTTACTTAATACCTTTCATCAAACAACTGCCTTAACAGGCTGCCGCCCGGAAAACTCATACATTTACCGGGCGGCAATGGAGGAATTACTCTTGAAACTCGTATTTTAAAATAGGATTTCTGGCTGCATTAACCTCATCAACCCTGTTTATAGGCGTTGTATAAGGTGCGTTTATGAGCTTTTCAGGGTTTATTTTAGCTTCTTCATATAGCTCTCTGAGAACCGAAGCCACATGATCCAATGTTTCTCTGGATTCTGTTTCGGTAGGCTCAACCATAAGCGCTTCATGCACGCAAATAGGGAAATACATTGTAGGCGGGTGCATTTTATAATCAAGAAGAGATTTTGCAATATCCATGGCAGAAACGCCATGTTCTTTTTTCATGCCTTCCATAGTGATTACAAATTCGTGCATACAAGTGCCTTTGTAAGCTATTTCATATAAATCATCAATTTTTTTCATCAGGTAATTGGCATTTAAAACGGCATTTTCGGCTGCTTCTCTTATGCCTTCACAGCCTAATGTCAAAACATAGGCAAGAGCCTTAATATTAACGAGGAAATTGCCGTAAAAGCTGCGCATTTTACCGATGCTATTTTCGCTGATTTGCTCAAAGCTGTATTTCCCGTCTCTTTCAACCACATGAGGCGTTGGAAGAAACGGCACAAGAATTTCTTTACATCCAACAGGGCCCGATCCGGGGCCGCCGCCGCCATGAGGGGTTGAAAATGTTTTGTGGAGATTAAGATGAACAACATCAAAACCCATATCCCCCGGGCGAACTATGCCCATAATAGGGTTTAAATTGGCGCCGTCATAGTAAATGAGACCGCCGGCTTCGTGTATAATACGGGATATTTCCAAAATATCTTTTTCAAATATGCCGACTGTGTTGGGGTTTGTAAGCATGAGGCCTGCTGTATCTTCGCCAACGGCTTTCTCGAGAGCCTCCAAATCTACGCAGCCGTCTTCCCGTGTAGGAATATTGACCGATTTAAAGCCTGCCATTGTAGCGCTGGCAGGGTTAGTGCCATGGGCCGATTCAGGTACAAGCATTTTGGTACGGCCTACATCCCCGTTTTTCTCATGATAGGCTTTTATGAGCAAAAGCCCTGTAAGCTCGCCATGAGCGCCCGCGGAAGGCTGGAATGTCATTTTATCCATGCCCGTAATTTCGCAAAGATATTTTTCCGCCAGATATAATGCTTCAAGGGCACCTTGAACGCTTTCTATAGGCTGAAGAGGATGTATCCCCGTAAAGCCTTCAAGCACAGCCACCTCTTCATTGATTCTCGGATTATATTTCATAGTACAAGAGCCAAGAGGATAAAACCCGTCATTTACGCCGAAAACCTGCTGCTCAAGCTCGGTAAAATGCCTTGAAAGCTCGTTTTCTGAAATATTGGGAAAGCGGAGCTTCTTTTCTCTTTTAAGATTGTTAGGAACTTCTCTGCTTGTTGTATCTAGGCAAGGAAGCAAAGATAATGTTTTATTATGGTCTGCATGTTCAAACAATAATTTCATTATGCCACCTCCCTTAAAATATTGCAAAGCATATCTATATCCGCTTTTGTATTCATTTCAGTTACACACCAGAGTATACCGCCTTCAACAGGCAATCCGCCCAAGATTCCGTTTTCTTCCAGCTTAGCCATAAGTTTATCTGAATCAACAGGACATGCTGTTATGAACTCGTTGAAAAATTCACTGCTGTTTACAAGCTCAAAGCCTTTAATTTTGCTGATTTCTTCCGCAGCATAATGGGCTTTCGAATAACACTGTGCCGCAACATTTTCCAATCCCATGCTGCCCATAGCGCCTACATAAGCAACTGCCGTAAGCGCGCAAAGCGCCTGATTGGAGCAAATATTTGAAGATGCCTTATCTCTCCTTATATGCTGCTCTCTGGCTTGAAGGGTGAGAACATAGGCTTTTCTGCCTTCATGGTCTACGCTCCGGCCTACAATGCGGCCGGGGAGCTTTCTGGTCAACTCGCTTTTACAAGCCATGTAACCAAGATACGGTCCGCCGAAACTCATGGGCATTCCAAGCGGTTGGGCTTCCCCGACAGCAATATCTGCGCCAAATTCCGCCGGGCTTTTATACAATCCTAAAGCAATAGGATTTGCGCCGATGATAAATTTAGCGCCCGCTTCATGTGCTATGGCACCGAGGCTTTCATAATCCTCAATTAAACCATAGGCATTAGGCATTTCAACATAAAGGCAAGCTCCGCCTTCAATATTTGCTTTAAGCTCTTGATTATCAGTCACTCCGCCTTTAGTGGGAACGACTACAACTGTTCTGCCTGCGGCTTTGCAATAGGTTTTGACGGTTTCAATCGTATCTTTTTTAGCAGCGGCGCTTATTATAACCTTATTTTTCTTAGCATCGCAACACATTGCAACGCTTTCTGCCGCAGCGCTTGCGCCGTCGTATACAGAGGCGTTTGAAGCATCCATGCCGGTCAATTCACAGATTAGACTTTGATATTCAAATATTACTTGAAGCACGCCCTGGCTGATTTCCGGCTGATAAGGGGTATATGCCGTAAGGAAGCGCTCTTTAGCCGCTATGGATTTAACCACAGACGGAATATAATGATTATAAGCGCCTGCCCCGCGGAAAATAACATCATAAACTTTATTTTTCCCCGCAAGATTTTTCATAGCCTTTAATATTTCCAGCTCGCTTTTGCCTTCCGGAATATTCAAGCTGCCTTTAAGTTTAACACCCACAGGAATATTTATAAAAAGTTCTTCTATATTTGAGAGGCCCAAAAATTCAAGCATTTGCTTCTGTTCTTCTTTTGAGCCTGGAACATAAGAGCCCATATTACTCCTCCTCAGCACAGAATGCTTCGTACTCCTCAAAATTCATCAGTTCTTTTGCTTCAGTTACATTTTCAACTTTAAACAGCCATGCTTCAAACGGGGCTTCATTGATTTTCCCGGGGGAATCCATAAGCTCTTCATTCACTTCTCCGATTGTGCCTGTTACAGGTGAGTATACGTCAGAAACCGCCTTAACTGATTCAACATCGCAAACAACCTCACCGATTTCAGCGCCGCTGCCTTCTGATGGAAGATTGATAAAAACCAAGTCGCCAAGCATAGTTTGCGCATAGTCGCTTAAGCCTACCGCCACTGTAGTATCTGATAAAAATTCTACCCACTCATGAGATTTTGTGTATTTTACTTCTTTAGGATTTGCCATAATATTACCTCCGTTTTAGTTTTTTATTTTATATGCAGCTCAGGCGTACAAATTACTTCACTTTCAAAATCCGTATTTTACAACTTATTTTGCTTTTGTGTAGAAAGGCATATCAATAATTTCAGCCTCAACCATTCTTCCTCGAACATTTATAACAATCTGTGTGCCAACGGCAGAATATTCATTTTGAACATAGCCCATAGCAACAGGATAGCCAAGGTATGGCGCATGTGTTCCCGATGTTGTGAAGCCGACTGCTTTTCCGTCAACAAGAATTTCATTTTCTTCCCTTGCAATGCCTTTGCCTGTAACCTTAATGCCTACGCGGCATTTGCCTGTATCGCCGATTTTTTCAAGAGCTTCTTTGCCTATGAAATCTGCTTTATTCATTTTAACCGCAAAACTGAGGCCCGCTTCAAGAGGAGTAATTTCGTCACTCATTTCATGGCCGTAGAGCGGCATGGAAGCCTCAAGGCGCAAAGTATCTCTGGCACCTAAGCCGCAGATCACAATGCCGTATTCCTTACCGGCATCCATAAATGATTCCCAAACCTCAAGGGCAGCTTCAGGCGCAACGTAAATTTCATAGCCATGCTCGCCGGTATAGCCTGTTTGAGATATTATTGCCTTTTTGCCTGCTACTGTACCATGTAAAAAGCTGTAATATTTCCCGGGAATCTGGCTTTCATTAGTGAGCTTTGCAAGTATTTCTCTTGATTTTGGCCCTTGAATAGCCATTTGAGCATAATTGTCACTTAAGTCCTCTACACTAACATTGCCCGTTTGCTTGGATTTAATCCAGTTTACATCCTTTTCCCTGTTAGCGCCATTGCCTACTACGATAAATTTCTCATCGCTTTCTTTGTAAAGCACCATGTCATCAACAATGCCGCCTTTATCGTTCATCATAACGGCATAGCGAACTCTGCCCTGCTCCATTTTTGTAAAATCGTTTGAAAAAACCATATTTACAAAAGCAAGAGCATCCTCCCCTTCAATAAAAATTTCGCTCATATGTGATACGTCAAATATCCCTGCTGAATTTCTAACTGCATTGTGCTCCGAAACGAGGCCCGCATATTGAACCGGCAAACAGTAGCCTGCAAAGGGCACCATTTTCCCTCCGTATTTAATATGGGCATCGTAAAGTGGTGTTTTAAGTTCCATAATCATTCTCCTTTCTATTGCTGCGCCTGCTAACTAATATATAAAATGCCGCCTGAATTTTTTATATTCCATAAAAAATTCGGCTGAAAACCCTTATTTTATTAAGCCGGCTTCGGCATATCGGTTAAATAAATATTTTAACCGCCGGTTTTTAAGTATTAAAAAAAGCGCACTGAAAAACAGTACGCCTCCGTCATAGACCTGAAAGATTCACCCATAAAAATGGGGTTGCTTCGTCGGTGTCATAAAAATGACTTTCCAGAGTTCCGTCAGCAAACAGTTCTTTTGCCTGAGAGTTGTTGCGTGATTCCCCCTTCGGCGCTTCTCAAAGAAGACTCTCCTGAATGCATCATACGGCTATATAAACTTGCTTACAGTATATGGTTTAAGATATTCATTGTCAATACCAATTGCAAAATTAATATATAATTTATTATGAAGTATTTTCTCTTTACAATAAAAATTCCCTATAATACAGGGAATTTTTATTGTAAATTATATATTGTATTTATAAAAAATATTATTTGAAGGCTGTTCAACCGCTGTTTTTCACCTAAATGCCATTTATTGTCTATTTTCAGCCTTTTTCCATGCTTTTCAGCTCTTTTTCATCGATTGCAATGAAATTAAAACAAAAATTTATGCAAGTTCAAATTCCATTTCCTTCATTTTGTATTATCTATTCCTTATTGCCCACAATAATAATCACGTCAAAGTTCTTCTCACCTATTATTGTATCTACCTCAATTATCTCTTTAAAATACTTATTGAAGCTCAATGGGCTTATCCCGCCGCTTAAAGCAATTCGACTTTCAGCCAGCTCTTCCCCGTCATAATTGCCGCCGTCAAAAGGTACAACAACATAACCGTCATTTTCCAAATTTTCGATTATACGGTTATAGCGTTCCTCTGTTGTGCCACCGTTATAAATCAGCACATCAACCATATCATCTTTTTCTCCGCCGGACAATATATCATCAAAAAGCTCTGTACAAGCGGTTATATCATGGAAAAAGTATGATATTCCCCATCTGGAGCCTGCCTCACCGGGCAAAGTTCTCGTTTCAAACTTATCCTTGCTTAATTTTGAAATATAGGGCAGATATTTAGGCGCTTCAATAACTTTAAAATCTGTTTCAACAGATTCCAATACAGTTGCGAGTATTGCAGGCGCATTACTTATAATGGTATCCTTGTCCAAAACCTGCGCAAAAAGCAATCTCATAAACTCCTGCTGAACCTCAATGCGCTGCAAATCCCCACGTGGATATGTGGCTCTGAAGCGAACAACGCCCTCAGCCATTTCCCCATTAAGATTCTGAACCCCTCCCGGAACATTTATATATAAATTCTGATAAGGGTCATGATAATTGAAGCCCCCGGCAGGTATTTCCATAGTGATTGGGCCTACGATATTAACTATTTTTTTAAAAGCCTCCAAGCTGACATTAACGGTATAATCTATGGATAGGTTAAATGCCTGATCAAGAGTTTCCCTGACTGCATAATCCCCCATATCTTTGCCCGCATAGCTGTGGAGCTCTGTTATTTTCATAGCATCCGGAATATATCTGCCTGCATTTTCAAGCTCTTCTCTAAGCTCGCCTGACGGAGCTACATAGGTATCCCTAGGTATGCTCACAAGGTCAACTTCCCCTGTTTGCCTGTTGAAAAAGCCGAGAATGACAACATCTGTCAGCAAATTGCTTTTATCTGTGCCTAGAACCAGCACCGTCGTAATTTCCGGCGGAACAAAGTAGGTATTTTTAATAGTTCTTTCTTTTTCCGGCTCTTTCTCCTGCTCCTTGGCTATCACCGGCGCATTTTCTTTTGTATAATCTCTTGCCGCCGATTCAGTCTGTTCATTGGAAGGGCGTATGAATGCAAATACAACAACGCTGGCAATAAGAATATAGCAGCTGACTATGCCACCTACCAATATAAAAAAACTGCGCCACATTCTCATGGATTTATTACGGCTGTAGCGCCTGTCTTCTCTGTACATATATATTAACACTCCTCGTTTTACATAAAACCTGCTTAAATCTGATTACCCGCTGTTTCCCCCGCTGCAAAACTAAAAATGCAGCTGAAAAACCCGCTTGTTTCCACATTATTTTACATGTAATACAATAGCTCTTACAAATAAAAATTATAACATTTACAGCAAGCCTTTACAATAATCGACATATTAATTTTATATTAATTTACATAAATTCCTATTCTATAGAGCAGCTGCAGCATTTTATCGCCCATGGGTATTGAAGCAAAGTCGCTTTTCCCTATTCCGCCGCAAATAGCCATTGCCAGAAAATAAAATCCCATCCCAACGAGTACAGAAATAGCAAGTGCAACCAAGTTCATACCGATTATATAATACAAAACAAAATAAGAAACATAGCATACCATGCTCATAAGCGTTGAACAGATGATTGGCTTGGCAAAAACCCCGATATAATCCGGCATTGCACCTGTAAACTTATATGCAAAATACATATTTATCGGAGAAGCCACCGCATAACAGGCTATGGTTCCGATAACCGCGCCCAAAATGTTAACCTGCGGAATCCCAATAAGAATGTAATTGAAAACAATTTTCACCAAACAGCCCACAACTGCCGCCATAACAGGTATTTTCATTTGCCCCATGCCCTGGAGAACAGCTGTACATATCTGGTTTAGAGCAAGAAAAACAACGCTTATAAAGCCCACCTGCAAAAGCAAAGCTCCGCTTGTAGATGAAGGGAACAGCACTTTTATTATTTGATCCGCAAAAATGCCTATTCCAAAAGCCGAAGGCACGCAAATAACCATAGCCATACGTACAGCCAGATTGGTTCTGGCAGTTATATTCGTGCGGTCATTCTTTGCAACGGCTGCCGATATGCCCGGTATTGCCGCAGCGCCTACACTTGTTGCAATTGATACGGGAAGAGTCGTTATTGTAAAAAACTTCCCACTTAAGTCTCCAAACATAGCCAAACTTTCATCATGGGTGAAAACGGCATTATTCATTAGCCTGCTCATGGACATGCTACTGTCAATAATGGTTGTGAAGCTGAACACAGCAGTTCCGGCAATTATGGGAAATGCTGTTTTAACAAGCTCCCTAGCCACATCCGACGGATTTTCCCAATAAGAATATACGCGGTTTTTAGCTATATCCGCATGAATTTCAGGGCTGACTCTTTTGTATATTACGAAAAGAACTATCATGCCTGCTATGGCGCCTATTCCAGTTGCCGCATTGCCGCCGCCTGCCGCATAAGCCTTATTGGTTTTATAAAACACAAACACAAGAATTACGCTGAATACGGCATTTACAAGCTGCTCTATAACCTGACTTGCAGCCGTAGGCACCATATCGTTCATGCCTTGAAAATATCCCCTAAATACGCTCATAACCGCCACGATGAAAACGGTCGGTGCAAGCGCCCTTATTCCATATACGGCATCGGGGATCTTAGTAAATTCAGCAAAAACACCTGCCCCGAAAAACAGAACAATAGCTCCTATAAAGCCTACAATTCCCGCGAAAAGCAGAGATATTCTGAAAACCCTGTAAGCATTGCCGCTTTGATACAAAGCAAGCCTTGCAGAAACCATTTTCGATATAGCGGCAGGAAGCCCTGCTGAAGAAAGCACCAGCAGAAAATTATAAATATAATACCCTGCGTTATAAATGGCAGTGCCATCTCCGCCCAGCATACCAAATATAGGTATTTTATATGCAAATCCAATAACTCTCGAAAAAAGCCCTGCCGCCGCTAAAATAGCCGCCTGCGCCACAAATGGCGTGCTTGCTTTTCTTTCTTGCTTTTGGGTAGTTTTTTTTATGATTCCGCTCATCATGAGTCCTCTATCCGTTTATAATTACTTGGTTTTACATCTCACGATTAATTACTTTTCCTCGCGGCTTTGGTGCGCAAATTGGAATCTAAAATCTTTTTACGCAGCCTTAATGATTTCGGCGTTATTTCAACCAACTCATCATCAGCAATAAATTCAAGACTTTGCTCTAAGCTCATAAGAGTTGGCGGAACAAGGCGCAAGCCGTCGTCACTGCCTGAGGCGCGCATATTTGTAAGCTGCTTGCGCTTGCAAACATTGACCTCCATATCGCCGCTTCTGGCGCTTCTGCCAACAACCATGCCTGCATATACCTTTACTCCGGGAGAAATGAACATATCGCCCCTCTCCTGAGCATTCATAAGGCCGTAGCCAAAGGCTTCCCCTGTTTCAAAGGCTATGAGAGAGCCCTGTATCCGGCTGGAAATATCGCCTTTATATGGCTGATAGCCGTCAAATATAGTATTTATAACGCCTGTGCCTCTTGTATCCGTTAAAAATTCCGTTCTGTATCCAATAAGCCCTCTGGCGGGTATAATCATTGTAAGCCTTGTAGTTCCGCTTGAAAACGGAGTGAGGGAGGTCATTTCACCTTTGCGCTTGCCCAATTTTTCTATTACAATGCCCACTAGGTCTTCAGCAACGTCAATTGTCACATTTTCCATAGGCTCGCATAATGCGCCGTCTATTTCCTTAAACAAAACCTGCGGCTTGGATACCTGGAACTCATAGCCTTCCCTTCGCATAGTTTCAATCAATATGGATAAATGCAGCTCGCCCCTGCCTGAAACCTTGAAACTTTCAGTAGTTTCCGTTTCCTGAACTCTGAGGCTGACATCTGTATTAAGCTCTCTGAAAAGCCTTTCCCTTATTTGGCGGCTGGTTACAAACTTGCCTTCCGTACCTGCAAACGGGCTGTCATTTACAGAAAAAGTCATCTCCAGCGTCGGTTCTGAAATTTTTACAAAAGGCAGCGCGGTTGAATCAAGGGGGCTGCACAAAGTATCGCCTATATGGATGTTTTCAATACCTGAAACGGCTACAATATCGCCGAAATCGGAAGAAGCCAATTCTGCCCTGTTAAGACCTTCATATTCAAATAGCTTTGAAATTTTTACCTTCTGGAGCTTTTCGGGGTCGTGTATATTAACGAGCACGGCCTCATCATTGATTTTCAAAGTACCCTCTTCTATTTTCCCTATGCCTATTCTGCCCACATATTCATTGTAGTCAATTGTAGATATAAGCAGCTTAAACGGCTGGTCTACATTACCCTCCGGCGCAGGAATATGCTCAATAATGGCATCAAAAAGAGGGCGCATATCTACGCCTTCCCCACCGTGCTCAACAAAGGAAATCCCCTGCTTTGCGGAAGCATAAACAAAAGGCGAATCCAATTGCACATCTGTGGCATCAAGCTCCATAAACAGCTCCAGAACCTCATCAACCACCTCGGTAGGCCTTGCGCTGGGCCTGTCAACCTTGTTTATGCAAACAACCACAGGCAGATTCAAGGCAAAAGCATTTTTAAGCACAAATTTAGTCTGAGGCATAGGCCCTTCAAAGGCATCAACAACCAAAATAACGCCGTTTACCATTTTGAGAACGCGCTCAACCTCCCCGCCGAAATCCGCATGACCCGGCGTATCAACAATATTTATTTTAACTCCGTTATAACGGACCGATGTATTCTTAGATAATATGGTGATGCCCCGCTCCCGCTCAATATCGCCGGAGTCCATAACCCGCTCCATAACTACCTGTCTTTCTCTAAATGCACCGCTCTGCTTCAAAAGCTCATCAACCAAAGTCGTTTTGCCATGGTCAACATGGGCAATTATAGCTACATTTCTAATGTCTTCTCGTTTCATTAAATAATACCAACTCTCAAAATATGAATTATGCAAAATACGTTTTTATTAAATACGGTATTTGTAAACACAAATAGTTATTTTATCACAAAATAATCTACATAACAACAAATCTATTCATTCATTTCAGTTTCTTGGAATTTTTAATTTTTTGTATGAAAAAACCTCCCCGCTTAGGGGAGGCAGCTTGCTATAATCAAATATATAATATAAGCGCTCAAACGGCGTTATAACTAATTAGATTATAACTTAATTACGTTTGCAGCTTGAGGGCCTTTAGCGCCTTCTACAACGTCAAACTGAACTTCCTGACCTTCTTCAAGAGTTTTGAAGCCGTCAGAATTGATAGCTGAAAAATGAACGAATACGTCATCTTCGCCTTCGATAGAAATAAAGCCAAAACCTTTTTCTGCGTTAAACCATTTTACTGTACCTGTTTTCATTAAATAAATCCTCCTACCAAATAAGAAAAATAGATAAATGTTACAAGCAATACATTATCACAAAATTTTTTCCAAGTCAATGTATTTATTCACATAAAATTAATAATTGGCATTTTGTACAAGCGCCCGTTTTTCAGCCTTCATATTCGAGTTTTTACAGCATGCCCATGGCCGGCCAAAAATATTCGCATTTTGCTTTTTTGCATGTTTATACATTTATTTTACATAATTATAATCTATTTGTTTTTCCTCTGCCTCAATTGCCTCTCTGGCAAGCTGATCGCAGCGGTTATTCTCCACATTGCTGGCATGACCCTTCACCCATATAAACTCAACCTTATGCTTTTCCAAAATATCAAGAAGCTGCTCCCACAAATCCACATTGAGAGCCGCATCCTTTTTATTTCTCATCCAGTTATTGCTGCGCCATTTCAGCGCCCAGCCTTTATTTACGGCATCTACAACATATTTGGAATCCGAGTAAAGCGATACCTCGCATGGCTCCTTCAAGGCATTTAGACCCTCGATAACCGCCAGAATTTCCATGCGGTTATTTGTGGTCAGCACATATCCCTTTGCAATTTCTTTCCTCGCCCCGTTGAACAAAAGCACTGTTCCCGTTCCGCCGGGGCCGGGATTTCCCGAACAGGCTCCATCTGTATATATTTCCACTTTTCTCAACTTATTTTCCTCCTGTGGGCCAAAATAGCCTCGGCAAAAACCATATCTTCCTGTGTGGTAATTTTAATATTCATATAGCTCCCCGCTAAAATTTGGACTTTTTCACCAATAATTTCGATAAGGGCAGCATCATCGGTCGCCTGAAGCCCTGCGGCAATGGCATTTTCATGAGCCTTTATAATCAAATCCCGCTTGAAAGCCTGCGGCGTCACCGCTGCCCACAAGCCGTTCCTATCCAAGGTTCCCTCAATTTCTTTTTCCCCGCAAATCTTTTTAATTGTATCCTTAACAGGAACAGCCATGATAACCGCGTCTATTTCGGCAAGCTCCGCACCTATTTTATCTATTTCCACAGATTCTATAAAAGGCCTCGCCCCGTCATGAATCATTATAAAACCGCTCTCCTCCACCGCCGAAACCCCTTTGTATGACGATTCCTGCCTGGTACTTCCGCCTTCAATTATCTTGGTAATTTTCTTGTAGTTACCTTGCGAAACGATATTTTCGCGGCAATATTCCACCTGACCGGCAGGCACTACAAGAATTATTTCGCTAATACATCCGGCATTTTCAAAAGCCTCTATGGAGTAATTAAGTATAGGCTTTTCCCCTATTTCCAAATATTGTTTCGGTGTACCTGCTGCCATTCTTGAGCCTATTCCACCCGCCAGTATTACAGCAGATATTTTACTTTTATCGAACATTTTTGCCCTCCTTTTCGGCATATTGCATATATGAAGTAAAAATCAGCCTTCCGAACAAATCTCCGGCTACTCCTTAAGCTCAAAGCGCCACAGAAAATCTGCGGCTTCCTCAGCATAATCTATGCCTATCCTTTTGGATGCGGTTATGTTTCCTGTTGTATCAGAAGCTCCTTCTTTTTCGGCAATTATCAATTCTCCCTCAAGCAAACTTATGCTATTTTGCCCTTTTGTTATATTTAGAGCCTTGCAGAGCTTGCCCGGCCCGTTGGACATATTTTTTATTTTAGCTTTTGTCAAATTCTCATAGGCTTCACCATAGCGCAACTGCGATGCAATATCAAGCCCCTCCGATATTTCCGCCCCTCTTATAAGCACGGCGCAAGGCTCGCCCTCTTTTTCCGTCACAACATTTAGGCAGTAGTACATGCCGTAAATAAAGTATACATAAGCAATGCCGCCTGTTTCAAACATAATTTTCGTGCGCTCGGTTTTTTTGTAATTATAGGCATGGCTGGCCTTGTCAATTCTACCGATATAGCCTTCCGCCTCGGTTATTTTTGCGCATATCCGACCCGATTCCGTTTGCCTTATTAAATATTTCCCAAGCAGAGCTTTCGCGACCGGCAAGGTATCATTCAGGTAAAATTCTTTTGTCAACGCAGTGTATTTCATTTGTTCAATGCCCTTTCTGCAAATGCTCGAATTATCTCAAAAACAACCGAATGTGGCAAAAACACCGATAAATTCACCTTAATGCCATATAATTTATATAAAAGCAATAAACCAGTTCTTTTCAGTTATATTAAACCATATTTGAAGAAAAAATAAAATTACTGTTTACAAAAAAGAATAATTATCGTACAATGATATTGTATACAATATACTGTATACAATATTAAAGGAGGTTAATTTATGTATACTAAAAGTAGCTTTAATCCCGGCAGATGGAGTCACGAAACCGATGTCAGAGATTTTATACAGAAAAATTATACGCCCTTCCATGGTGACGGCTCTTTTCTTGCCGCTGTAACCGAAAGAACCAAAAAGCTATGGCATGAGACAAGCGCTTTAATGGATAAGGAAAATAAAGACGGCATACTCGATGCGGAAACTAATATTCCATCCTCTATTATATCTCATGGCCCCGGTTATCTGGATAAGGATAATGAGCAAATCGTCGGGCTGCAAACAGATATGCCACTTAAGCGCGGCATATTCCCCTTCGGCGGGCTTCGCGTTGTTAAAAGCGCTCTGGAAAGCTGTGGATATGAGCTTAACAAAAATACGGAGGAAATTTTTTCAACCTACCGCAAAACCCATAATGACGGCGTGTTTGACGGATATACGGAAGAGATGAAAATGGCCCGCCACACAGGCATTATAACCGGCCTGCCCGATGCTTACGGCAGAGGCAGAATCATAGGCGATTACCGCAGAGTAGCCCTTTACGGCCTTGATTATCTTATCAAGGAAAAGCAGGAAGATAAGGCTTCCCTCGATTTATCAATGCTGGATTCCGACACAATACTTGCCAGAGAAAATATTTCAGAAGAAATACGAGCCCTTAAGCAGCTGGGGCAAATGGCTGAATCCTACGGCTTTGACATAGCTTTGCCTGCCGCAAACGCAAAGGAAGCCATTCAGTGGACATATTTCGCCTATCTTGCAGC
>JGI994J12354_10000617_pt1 | contig 35449 bp, 34 predicted proteins | sample IntmicLarv3ML3BL_FD_12354 | JGI IMG/M metagenome (IMG submission 12354) | reverse complement strand
CCCCGCCGCAAGGGCTATTACATTTTTCATGGCACCGCCTATTTCAACGCCTGTTATATCATCATTGGTATAAACTCTGAAATACTGGTTCATAAAAACATCCTGAACATACTCAGCCACCTTCAAATCCATTGAAGATGCCACTATGGCAGTAGGTATGTTTCTCGCAACCTCCTCCGCATGGCTGGGGCCTGAAAGCACTGCAATATTTACATCCGGCAGCACTTCCTCCATAACCTCGGACAGGCGTTTGAGCGTCTTATCCTCCATGCCTTTTGATACATTTACTATAGTTGAGCCCGGTTTTATAAAAGGCTTAAATTTCACCACTGATTCTCTAACTGATTTTGAAGGGGCGCTTTGAACGAAAAAATCACAGCCATGTGCGGCTTCCTCAATATCCCAAGCAATATTCACACCTTCGGGAATCGGAATACCGGGGAGATATTCCATATTTTCCCTAAGCTCAATGGCAGCTCTGGCTTTCTCCTCATTCCTGAACCACAAATTTACCTTATGGCCGTTTTGGGAAAGCATATAGGCAAGTGCCGAGCCCCAACTGCCGGAAGAAATAACACATATGTTCATCTTGTAAAACCTCATTATCATTCTTTTATTTTTAAGTTTTTTACCAGGCTTTCCTAACGGAAACGTCTCGTTGCACAATCATAGATGAAACTTCTGCGAAGTTTCTTTTTATGTGCACATTCTTTTATTTTAAATATTCATAAATGCAGTGTTAAAACTTATGCTTACGAGTTTGCCTTGATTTTCCCGCTTAGGCTGAATTTATTTTCAGTGCCCTTCATAAGTCTCTTTATGTTTTCCCGGTGTAAATACCAGACAAGAGCACCGATAGCGCCGCCCACTAAAACAGCCTCCGCGCCAAAGCCGAGAATATATATGCCCACAGGCAACATTACGGCTATTACAAGAGAGGCGACTGAAATATATTTACTCACAGCCACTATACTTATGCCCACAACTGCCACAGCTAAAGTAAGCCAAGGGCTTGCACTTAGTATTAACCCAAGAGTTGAAGCCATGCCTTTGCCGCCTTTAAACTTCAAATAAAACGGAAAGCAATGCCCTAATATGCAGCCGGCACCGCCATAAAGCCCGGGGAGAATGTTAAGCCCGCCAAAATCTATAAAAGACCCTGCTCCGCTAAAAAGTAAAGAGCATATGGTATATGCCGCAACCGCTTTCATTACATCACATACAAAAACCAGAAGCCCCGCTTTAAAGCCCATCACCCGCAAAGCATTTGTCATGCCTGCATTGCCGCTGCCATGCTCCCTAATATCAATACCCGATGCCCTGCCAACAATATAAGCCGTTTGAATAAGCCCTACAGCGTATCCCAGTAAAAGCGATAATATTCTGAACATAATCTAGTCCTTTCTATTGCGAACGATTAAATGTATTGGAGTTCCCTTAAAGCCGAAATTCAGCCTCATCTGATTTTCAATAAAGCGCTTATATGAAAAGTGCATAAGCTGCACATCATTTACGAAAAGAACAAATGTAGGCGGCTTAACGCTGACCTGAGTCATAAAATAAATTTTAAGCTGCCTGCCTTTATCCACAGGCGGCGGAGTCATAGCCATAGCTTCTATGAGCACATCATTTAAAATACCTGTTGCAATGCGCATTGCGGAATTTTCATAAACAGCCTTTACAAGATCAAACAGCGTTTCAACCCTTTGGCCTGTCAAGGCAGAAATAAACTGTTTCGGCGCATATGGCATGTATTTAAGCTCTTCTTCAATGGTTTTCATGTATTTATTCATGGTTTTACCGTCTTTTTCAATGGCATCCCATTTATTTACGGCTATAATTGCGGCTTTGCCCTTTTCATGGGCGATTCCTGCAATTTTCGTATCCTGATCTGTAATGCCTTCTTCAGCGCTGATTAAGAGTATGCAGACATCACAGCGCTCAACAGCCGCCATGGCCCTTATAATTGAATATTTTTCAATATTTTCTCTTATTTTAGATTTGCGGCGCATACCCGCTGTGTCTATGAAAACATATTTCTGCCCGTCTCTCTCAACAGGGGTATCTATGGCGTCTCTCGTTGTGCCGGGAATATCGCTGACTATTAGGCGGTTTTCCCCGAGGATTTTATTAATAAGGCTGGATTTGCCTACATTGGGCTTGCCTACAATGGCAACTTTAATAACATCTTCCTCTTCCTCCTCAATATCGAAATCGGGGAAGAATTTTACAACCTCATCAAGCATATCCCCAAGACCCAAAGCCTGCCCAGCAGAAATCGCTATAGGGTCGCCCAGACCAAGAGAATAAAACTCATAAATTTCCGGATTATCAGCCCTGCCCAGCTTGTCAACCTTGTTAACTACAAGAAGCACCGGCTTATGGGTTTTGCGTAGCTGGTTAGCTACCAGCATATCATCTTCAATTAATCCTGTTTTGGCATCAACCATGAAAATAATAACATCCGCCGTATCCATAGCTATTTCAGCCTGCTGATACATTTGCTTTGCTATAATATCCTCGCTGTCAGGGTCTAATCCCCCTGTATCTATTACCGTAAAATTATATTTAAGCCATTCAACATCAGCATAAATCCTATCTCTTGTAACGCCGGGAGTGTCCTCTACTATAGACATCATCTCTCCTACCAGCCTGTTAAACAAGGTTGACTTGCCGACATTGGGTCTTCCTACTATTGCTACTATTGGTCTGGCCATAATTTCCTCCAAATTTACTTTAATATTTCCTTAACGAAACGGAAACCGTCACAAGGCAGAGCTTTAACCTTTGCCCGCAGTTCCCTTTTCATATCTTCAAGGGTCACATCATCCAAAAAAATATCCTCACCCTGTTTCAAACAGCTTTGGGGTATGAGTATTTTTTTATGATAGCCATGCTCCTTAAGGGCATTTATAATATCGCGGCCTGTAAGAAGACCTGCCACAGTTATTTCCGGGCCGAAAAACTTATTTTCAACAACGCAAACATCTATATCCATATTGAAGCTGCCGGAAAGCCTTGCGCATAAAGCCTTAATATGCTCTGCGGCGGCTACGCCTGTAACTATGGTAATATCCTCTCTCTCTTTAAAAAGCCTCGGCTTATTTATTACAATATCAGCCTCATACATAAAAGATGCCAGCATACCCACGCCGTTTTCTATTTGAGGAAAGCCTTCATATTCTTCAAAAGCAGGCAATTCCCGCTTGGCCTTTAAATAAAACTCGTCGGAAGCATATACAAAGCGGGAGCCGTATTGCTTGCGCAAGGTTCGCTGCCAGCGCTCCACCTGCCGAATGACCCTCTCCGCCTGAGACTCGCTGAAGGGCTCAAGGGGGTGCAGCTTTTCCCTATGCTTCGTAATCCCTACAGGAACGACGCTCAGGCTTTTGCCCTTCGGCATATATTTAGATAAATCCTCTATGGATTTATCCAGATACTCACCGTCATTCATGCCGTTTACGAGAACGATTTGAAAATTCATTTCAACGCCGGACTCCAAAATTTTATCCATATATTGGAATAAGTTGGCGGCCTTGGGATTTTTAAGCATGGCTACCCGCTGCTCCATATCCGTAGTATGCACAGAAACATTTATGGGCGAGAGCTTGTAGAATAAAATCCGCTCCAAATCCTCTTCTTTCATATTTGTCAAAGTAACATAGTTGCCCTGCAAAAACGAAAGCCTTGAATCATCATCCTTAAAATAAAGCGTTTCCCTCATATTTTTAGGCAGCTGGTCTATAAAGCAGAACAGGCATTTATTATTGCAGCTTTTGGCATTATCCATAAGCCCGTTTTCAAAAACAATGCCTATATCCTCATCCTCATCCTTATCTATTTCAAGTATCCATTCTTCCCCGTCGGGCTTTAATATAATAAGCTCAACATACTCATCTTTAATAAAAAACCTGTAATCGAAAACATCCTTTATTTCATGGGAATTAACCCCTATAAGAATATCCCCCGGCTCTATGTCCATTTCCTCGGCAATGCTGTCCGGCTCTACCTTTATTATAATATTTTGCGTACCGTCAAAAAAACCTCTGTTTGCTTCCAATAATCTTACCCTTACGGCAATACCGCCGGCTTAACGGCCGAACTGCCATACTTTCTTTTTTCTATATAATCTCCATCATGGCTACCATGGAGCCTCTTTCAAAGCCGCTGCGCCTGTGGGAGAAAAACAATCTGTCGTCACATTTTGTACACTCGGTTGAAACCTCTATATTCTTTTCCAAAACTCCCATATCCATAAGCATCTGTTTGTTGATGCCTTTTAAATCAATCAGGTATTTATCACGAACCCCCGGCTCTTCCATGGAATATTTAATGGCATAATCGAATTTTCCCATAAATTCCTCATATACGGGATAATCCACCTGAAAACATTCATACCCTACGCAAGGGCCTATGGCCGCCAATATGTTTTTAGGCTTTGTGCCAAATTCTTTAGCCATTTCCTTCATTGCATTTTCGACTATTCTGTCGGCCGTCCCTCTCCAGCCGGAATGGACGAGGCCGATAGCCCTATTTTCAGTATCCATGAGATAAATGGGTGTACAATCCGCATGGAATGTAGTCATCGCAATGCCTGCTTCATCTGTTATAATGCCGTCAATATTGCCGTAATCCTTATCGAGATAAAAGCCCTTTCCCTTATCATGGCGGGTTATATGCCTGATATTTGTGCCATGCTTCTGATCGGAAAAAGTAAGGGCGCTGTAGGTGAGGCCTACGGCTTCACAAAGCCTCCTGTAGTTTTCCGGCACATTTTTCTCTTCCCCCGGGCGGAAAACGAAGTTTAAACTTTCATACACTCCTTCGGAAACACCGCCGATGCGGGTGGAAAAGCAATGCTTTATCCAGCTAATATCCTTAAATAAACTAAATTCCAAATATGTTACACCATCAACAGTTTTCTCTATCATAATCTACCTCAGCAAAATGCGTTTTCTATATGATTAAGGGCAGCTTCCCCTGTATCTTCTCCGGCGCCTGCTCCGGTGGCGGTTACCTCTATTATATCAAAGCGGAAATCTTTATCCACCAATTCGTTATCAGCAATATATTGCAAAGCTGTTTTTTTCAGCTTCTCCTGCTTTCTGTAATCCACAGCCTGAGAGGGCTCGCCGTATAAACTGCTTTTTCTGAACTTTACCTCGACAAACACAATATATTCACCAAGCTCCGCTATTATATCAATTTCCCCATAGCGGCTGTGATAATTGCGCAAAATGATTCTATAGCCATGGCTTTCAAGATATTTAACGGCTATTGCCTCTCCTTTGTCACCAATTGCCCGCTTATTTCGCATATTTTCCGTATTTTTCATATTGCTTGTCCAAATCGGTTATAAAAATCAGTACCTTTGCCACAGCCTCATATAATTCCGGCGGAATATGTTCGCCTAAATCAACATCCTCAAAGGCTTTAATAAGCTCGGCATCTTCATACACTTTCACATCATTTTCCTTAGCCTGCTCCAGTATTTTATCAGCCATATAGCCTTTGCCCTTGGCAACCACCTTAGGCGCAGAATCCTCGGGATTATACTTTATGGCAACCGCGCGCTTGCGGGGATTTATTCGCTTTTTCTCATTTGCCATAAAATCTGCCTCCTTATAATTCTAAATGCCTAAAGTTGCAATGACTTTAAAAACGACCTTCTATGTATAGGGCACATGCCGTATTTTCTGATGGCTTCAAAATGCTCCTTCGAGCCATAGCCTTTATTTTGGTCAAAATGGTATTCAGGATATTCCTTGGCAAAATTGTGCATCATCTCATCTCTCATAACCTTGGCAACAATAGAGGCTGCACCTATGGAAATGCTCTTTTCATCGCCCTTTACAATTGAGTCCTGCACGCAGGATATATTATCTAAATGAACATAATCAACAAGCAAAACATCCGGCTTTATCTTTAAATTATTGAAAGCCTCCATCATGGCCATTTTTGTGGCCTCTGCTATATTGATTTTATCAATGGTTTTCTCATCAACTATGCCCATGCCAATATCTAGGGCCTTTTTTTCAATCTCCCAGAATATCTCATTTCGCCTTTTTTCTGAGAGTTTTTTTGAATCCGTAATACCTTCAATCAAATCGCCTTTTTTAAGCACAACGCAACAAGCCACAACAGGCCCTGCCAAAGGCCCCCTGCCAACTTCATCCATACCTGCAACATAGCGCAGGCCCGCATCAAAATAATAGTTTTCATACTGGCTGATGGCTTTTAAACGGCTGAGTTCCCCATAATGCTTATCCAGTTTTTTACTGTATTTCAAAAAAATCTTTCTGACGCCTGAGCGCTCATCATTTTCATATTCTTTCAAATGCTCCTTGAGCTTATCCATGGAACACAGTCTAAATTCATCTTCAATATCTTGTATTTTTTTCATAAGATTAACTCCAAAACTCTTCTATTCATCACCAGTATACAATAATCATAATTAAATGTAAATTTATTCAAAACTTTTAAATATTCCCGAATTTATTGAAGGGCTCTGTTTCAGGCATATCGAGCCTGAAATTCATGAACCTGCCTGTTTTAGGATGCTTAAACCCAAGCCCGTATGCAAACAGTGCAATATCACCTTTCTGCTTCGGAAAAGCCCTCTCTGAGCCTTCCTGAGAATATTTGCCTGTGGGATTATACTTTCTATCGCCCCATATGGGATTGCCCATATTGGATAGCTGAAGCCGTATTTGATGATGCCTGCCTGTTTCCAAATCAATATCCAAAAGGCTTAGAATTCCGCCCTCACCGATGCTCGCCACCAGTTTATAGGTTAAAACTGCTTTTTTAGCATTTTTATTGCCTTTATCCGCTATTTTGGAAATATTAAGCCGCTCGATTTTAATCATATAATCTTCCAGCCGGCCTGCTTTAGGCGTATTTCCAATAACAACTGCATAATAGCTTTTTTTAATACTGCGTTCCGTTACCTGCTTGCTTAAACTGGCGGCGCCTTTTTCATCCTTAGCAAAAAGCACAAGGCCGCCCACAGGCTTATCCAACCGGTTAATAATATAAACATCAGAAGGCGATTTGCCAAGATATGCGGCAGCTTCTTCCAAAAGCGAGCCGGATTCTCCCCTATCCGCTTGGGAAGACAAACCCGTTGCCTTATTTATAACTATAATTTCTCTATCTTCATAAACAATATCCACTCGTGCCCACCTATGAACTGTTTTATATCCGCATAATTATCAATTATACCACTGTTTTTCAATAATTAAAAGTATATGAGCCATATCCTTTGGCTTAATCAAAGCTCGATCCGGTAGCGCCTTAAAAGAGTTTCCTTATCGCCGGCTTCATCTTCAATAATTTTATCCCACAATTTCCCGCCGTTTTTCTCAATAACGCGGGCGGAAGCGTAATTATCATCATCACAAAGAATTAAAACTTTATCAAAATTCAGATTTTCCTTTGTATATTCCAGCGCCATAGACAGCATTTCAGTGCCGTAGCCCATATTCCATTTAGAATATCTCACAGCATAGCCTATATGCCCCGCTATGCGCATTAACTCCCCGCTTAAGCTGTGGCGAATCACAATTTCACCTATAAATCCACCATTGTCTACAAGCCACAAGCCTGTTCGAGGCGCATAGCCCTCCGGCAAATTTATCCCAAGCCTGCAATTTTCAAAATGCTCAATAATATTGGGCCTGGTTACCCCTATAAAATTGCCTGAGTCTACATTATTTCTCTTATTTTCCTCAATGGCCTCCAAATAAGAAAGATAATAATGCCCGCAAGGTAAAATCAGCTCCATATTGTCCTCCGCTAAAGCCTGCTAGTCTACTATATAAAATCAAAGCTCGATCCAATATCTTCTCGTCAAGCGTTCTTTGCCGTTAATTACATTTATGACTTTATCCTGCAAAACCCCGCCGTTTTTTTCAATAACGCGGGCCGAGCCGTAATTATCGTCATTGCAGGTAACTAAAACCCTTTGAAAGTCAAAATTCTCTCCGGCAAATGTAAGCGCCATAGAAAGCATCAATGTGCCATAGCCCTTGTTCCAATGAGAATATTTCACCGCATAGCCAATATGTCCGCCTATGCGCTTTAAGGCCGTATCCAAGCCATGGCGAATCATTATTTCTCCTATAAACTCGCCGTTATCCACCAGCCACAGCACCGTTCGGCATATGAAATTATCCGGCATATTTTTGCCGGTTCTGTAATTTTCGACCAACTCATAAAAATTCCAGCTTTCCATACCCAGAAAGCTGCCTGTTCTGACTCCATGTAAATTATATTCATGGATAGCTTTAAGATAGGAAACATAATAATCTCTGCTGGGTATGATTAATTCCATAGCGCTCCTCCGGTTAAGCTGACTGCTCATATAAAAAGTCAAAGCTCGATCCAGTATCTTCTTGTAATTCTTTCCTTACCGTTAATTACATTTATGATTTTATCCTGTAAAATGCCGCCGTTTTTTTCAATAACATGGGCAGAACCATAATTATCATCGTTACAAGTTATCAAGACTTTTTGGAAACCAAAGTTTTCTCCGGCAAATCTAAGCGCCATGGAAAGCATTTTAGTTCCATAGCCCATATTCCATTTGGAAAATCTTACGCCGTAGCCGATATTCCCGCCGAAGCGCTTTAGATTTTCATTTAATCTATGGCGTATTGATATTTCCCCGATAAACCCGCCATTTTCCACCAACCATAGAGTTGTTGCAGGTACAAATTTTTCTGGCAAGTTTATGCCGAGCCTGTCGTTTTCAAAATTTTCAAAAATATCGGCATTCTCATCATCATAAAAAACATATGAACTGACATTATTTGCTTTGTACTCCTCTATTGCTTCAAGATAAGAAGTATAATAAGCCCTATCAGGCAAAATCAACTCCATTGCTGTCACCTGCATTTCCAAACATAAACTTCTGTTTTCGCAAAAAAATATTCCTCATCTCATTATAGCAAAAAGCGGAACGCGCCTAAACAGCGCGCCCCGCTTTAAATAAAGCCTTTAAATTATTATTTATGAGTTACAGCTGCCTGCGCCGCTGCAAGCCTAGCGATAGGCACCCTGAAAGGTGAGCAGGATACATAGCTTAAGCCTAGCATATGGCAGAACTCAACGCTTGAAGGATCGCCGCCATGCTCACCGCAGATGCCGAGCTTGATGTTGGGGCGGGTTTTCTTACCGCCTTCAACAGAAATCTTCATAAGCTCGCCTACGCCTGTTCTGTCAAGCCTTGATGTAGGGTCAACTTCGTAAATATTATTATCAATATAATCGGAAAGGATTTTACCTGCATCATCACGGGAAATACCGTAAGTCAGCTGTGTAAGGTCGTTTGTACCGAAGGAGAAGAACTCGGCTTCTTTTGCAATAGCATCTGAAACAAGGCAAGCCCTAGGTATTTCAATCATTGTGCCAACCATGTATTCAACGCTTGCGCCCATTTCAGCAATAACTTCTTTAGCTGTTGTATCAACTATTTCTTTAACAAATACAAACTCTTTAAATTCGCCTGTAAGCGGAATCATAATTTCAGGAATAATATTATAGCCTTTGGATTTCTTAACTTTAATAGCAGCCTGAATGATTGCCTTAACCTGCATTTTTGTAATTTCAGGATAAGTTACGCTTAAGCGGCAGCCCCTGTGGCCCATCATCGGGTTGATTTCATGAAGGGCAGCTGATTTTTCTTTCAATTCAGCTACTGATTTACCATTTAATTTAGAAACAGCTTCAAACTCTTCTTCTGAATGAGGAACAAACTCATGAAGAGGAGGATCTAAAAGCCTGATTGTAACAGGTCTTTCTTCCATAGCTTCATAAATGCCGATAAAGTCTGATTCTTGGTAAGGGATAAGCTCTTCAAGGGCTTTTTCTCTGGCTTCCAATGTATCCGAAAGAATCATAGCGCGGAATTTTACAATGCGCTCTTCTTCAAAGAACATATGCTCCGTACGAACAAGGCCGATACCTTCTGCCCCGAACTCGATAGCTTTAGCCGCATCTTTAGGTGTATCAGCATTTGTGCGAACTTTAAGTACACGGAACTCGTCAGCCCAGTTCATGAATCTTTCAAAATCGCCTGAAATTTCAGATTCTACAGTTGGTATAATTCCGTCATAAATAAGGCCGGTTGAACCATCGAGGGAAACATAATCTCCCTCTTTAAATGTTTTGCCGCCAAGTTCAAAAGTTTTAGCATGTTCATTCATACGAATTTCTTCACAGCCGGAAATACAGCATGTTCCCATACCGCGGGCAACAACGGCCGCATGGCTTGTCATACCGCCGCGAACTGTGAGAACACCTTGTGCGCTTGCCATACCTTCAATATCCTCCGGAGAAGTTTCAAGGCGAACGAGGATACATTTTTCCCCTGCCGCAGCGGCAGCTTTAGTATCTTCAGCCGTAAAATAAACTTTACCGCAAGCAGCGCCCGGAGAAGCCGGAAGAGCCTTGCCGATAGGTGTAGCAGCTTTAAGAGCAGCCGGATCAAATGTAGGGTGAAGGAGCTGGTCTAATTGCTTAGGCTCCATTTTCATAATAGCTTCCTGCGGAGTGATGAGGCCCTCATCAACCATATCAACCGCGATTTTAAGAGCGGCAGCGGCTGTACGCTTGCCGTTACGTGTTTGGAGGAAGTATAATTTATTATTTTCAATTGTGATTTCCATATCCTGCATATCTTTGTAATGCTTTTCAAGTTTATTGGCATACATTACAAACTCATCATAAATTGCAGGCATATCGTTTTTAAGCTCGGCAAAAGGCTTAGGAGTTCTAACGCCCGCAACAACGTCTTCACCTTGAGCATTAATCATATATTCGCCGTAAATAAGATTTTCACCTGTAGCGGCATTTCTTGAGAAAACAACGCCTGTGCCGGATGTATCGCCTAAGTTGCCGAATACCATACTTTGAACATTAACCGCTGTGCCCCACTCATAAGGAATATCGTTCATTCTTCTGTAAGAGAATGCGCGTGGGTTGTCCCATGAACGGAAAACGGCGCAGATAGCTTCATAAAGCTGCTCTTTAGCGTCTGATGGGAAGTCTTTGCCCTGGTCATCTTTGTATATCTTCTTAAATTCAGCAACAACTTTTTTCAAATCTTCAACATCAAGCTCAAGGTCATCTTTAACGCCCTTGTTCTCTTTATATTCATCAAGAACTCTCTCGAATTTTGATTTGGAAACGCCGATAACAACGTCCGCAAACATCATAATAAAACGCCTGTAAGAGTCATAAGCGAAACGTGGGTTTGAAGATGCTTTTGCAAGGCCTTCAACAGCCTCATCATTAAGGCCAAGGTTAAGCACTGTATCCATCATGCCGGGCATGGAAGCTCTGGAGCCTGAGCGAACGGAAACGAGAAGCGGATTAGCTGTATCGCCGAATGTTTTGCCTGCCAATTTTTCAAGCTGAATCATTGAATTGTCAATTTCTTTCTTAATTTCTTCCGGAAGAACCTTGCCGCCTGTATTATATACAGTACAGACCTCCGTAGATACTATAAATCCCGGTGGTATAGGAAGGCCGAGGCTTGTCATTTCAGCCAGATTGGCACCCTTTCCGCCAAGAAGCTCTTTCATCCCTCCGTTACCTTCAGAAAACATGTAAACAAATTTCTTACTCATCTGATATTACCTCCTATATATTCTTAAAGAATCTTATGCTTTGAATCATAAAGATTCTTTTTCCCAAAATTATTACTGCTTGTTTTATCCTTCTTATTTCTCTTTCCGCAATCTTAAAACCGCAGCCCTTAGCCTGAGCTTTAAGCCGCTGCTTTCTCCATGGACAAGTATACCATAATAGCCTCAAATTGGTAAGAGTCTGTTAAAATTTTGTCTAAACTATTGAGCAAAATAACTATAAGCCCTTTTGTTTTGTGCATATAAACATGTATTGGTATATTTAACAGCCTAAATGCCGTCTCTTCCAAGGCTTTGCCTGTTATCAGGCTTATGATTTAAGCATATTTTAAAAGCTCATTTTATCATTAAAATAATTTGCCAAATCCTCTATTTTAACTCTTTCCTGCTCCATGGAATCCCTATAGCGCACGGTTACCATTTTATCTTCTTGAGAGTCAAAATCGTATGTTATGCAGAAAGGCGTGCCTATTTCATCCTGCCTTCTGTAGCGCTTGCCGATAGATGATGAATCATCAAAATCGCAGGTGAAATGCTTTGACAGCTCTTCGTAAACCTTGAGAGCCTCATCGGAGAGCTTTTTGGATAAAGGAAGCACAGCACATTTAACAGGCGCCAGTGCAGGGTGGAAGCGGAGAACCGTTCTCACATCGCCGCCTTCAAGCTCCTCTTCATCATAAGCCTCGCAGAGAAAGGCAAGTAAAACCCTGTCCGCCCCAAGAGAAGGCTCTATGCAGTAAGGCAGGTATCTCTCATTTTTCTCCTGATCGAAATAGGTCAAATCCTCGCCGGAAGCCTCCTGATGGCTTTTGAGGTCAAAATCTGTCCTGTCGGCAATTCCCCATAATTCTCCCCAGCCAAAGGGAAATTCATACTCTATATCGCTGGTAGCATTGGAATAGTGGGAAAGCTCCTCCTGATCATGATCGCGAACTCTCATATGCCCATCAGCCATATTGAGGCTTTTAAGCCAGTTTATGCAGAAGTTTTTCCAATAACCGAACCATTCCATATCCTCGCCGGGCTTACAGAAAAATTCCAGCTCCATCTGTTCAAATTCTCTTATACGGAATATGAAATTACCCGGAGTTATCTCATTACGGAAGGATTTGCCTATCTGGCCTATGCCGAAAGGCAGCTTTTTCCTCGTGGTTCTTGCTACGTTTCTGAAATTTACAAATATGCCCTGAGCCGTTTCCGGACGCAGATAAACGGTGTTTTTGCTGTCCTCCGTAACGCCCATAAATGTTTTAAACATTAAATTAAACTGGCGTATATCCGTAAAATTATGCGCACCGCAGGACGGGCAATTTATATTGTTATCTTCAATAAACTGAGCCATTTGCTCATTTGACCATCCGTCTACAGGCTTGCCGTCGCCTATATGGGCTTCAATAAGCTGATCCGCCCTGAAGCGCTCCTTACACGCCTTACAGTCCATAAGAGGGTCTGAAAAGCCGCCTACATGGCCGCTGGCCTCCCAAATTCTCGTATTCATGAGAATAGCCGAATCAAGGCCGACATTATAAGGATTTTCCTGTACAAATTTCTTCCACCATGCTTTTTTTATGTTGTTTTTAAGCTCAACGCCCAAGGGTCCGTAGTCCCATGAGTTGGCAAGACCGCCATAAATTTCACTGCCCGGAAAAACAAAGCCTCTTCCCTTTGCCAGAGCAACGATTTTTTCCATTGATTTTTCCATCATTATCCCCTTTCTGTAAAGCAATTCCGCTTTAAAGCCCGATTTCTCATCTTTATCCGCCAAAGCAAAAGCCCAAAACCATTTAATTTTCGCCATGCTTATGCAAATAAAAAAGCTCCCCATCCCACAAGGGACGAAAAGCAAGCTCTCCGCGGTTCCACCCTAATTGGCCGTAAATATTACGACCCTCTTTAAAATATGCTCCAAAGCGCCCTTCGCCATTATGCTTTGCGGAAGCTCGCACTGTCCTCCCGTCGCTTTAGCTGCAATAGATGGTTACTCCTCTTTTTCATCACACTATATTAAAAACTGGTATAAATCTATCACATTCGCGCCAGGTTGTCAATGGGATTTGCGCCCTATAAAATGTAAATTTTAACGCCGTATCAGGCGCTATTTCTTTTCTTTCTTAATTTTATTTTTCTGCCGGGAAGCAGGCTTTTCTAAAACAGCTTTTTTAACCTCCGGCTTTGCTTCATTTTCTTCATATGCTGCCCTGCTTTCTTCTATCATGGAATAAAGTTTTTCAAAAGCCTGAGCCAACCCGCCTACTTCATCAATAAGCCCTTCTTTAACAGCTTCTTCTCCTATTAAAATCGTACCCACATCCTGCACCAGCTTCGATGTATCAGTCATTAGCGCAGTCAGCCGCTCTTCCGATATTCTTGAGTTATTTACAATAAAATTAAGAACCCTTTGCTGCATTTTTTCAAAATAATCAAAGGTTTGCTGCGCACCTACCACAAGCCCGCTCATTCTTATAGGGTGTATAGTCATAGTTGCCGACGGCGCTATGAAGGAATAATCCCCCGCGACCGCCAGAGGAACGCCTATGGAATGGCCGCCGCCTATCACCAAAGAAACCGCCGGCTTTCCTAATGCCTGTATAAGCTCCGCTATGGCGAGCCCGGCCTCCACATCCCCGCCGACAGTATTAAGCAGAATCAAAAGCCCGTCTACTTCCACATTATCCGCCGCATTTACCAGCAAAGGAATCACATGCTCATATTTTGTTGTTTTATTCTGTGCAGGCAAAACCATATGCCCTTCCACCTGGCCGATGATATTTAAAAACTGCACATTGCCCCTTGGATTTCTAACCGGCATATTCAGCTCGGCAACTCCCATGCTATTTATATTTTCCAGCTGTGCGTTATTTAGATTTTCCTGATTTTGTTCATTGGGATTTGTATTTTCTTTTTCAGCCATAATAATCCTTTCATAAGCAAATAATATTTAAGAGCATAATAGCGCTCTGTTTAATCTATTATTTGTCCTAAAATAAAATTAATACAAAAAAAGAAACATTAATCATTAAACTTCAAATCTTACCTATTGACAACTTATCCGTTATATGGCAAAATTGCTAAAATCAATTTAAGGGGTGTTTATTATGAAAGCTGTACTTATCTGCGGGAGTCCCAGAAAAAACGGCAGCACCGCAAAGATATTAGGCGAAATAACAAAAGGGCTGATTGAAAGCGGGTTTGAAATTTCACAGCATTTTATCGGGGACTTAAATATTAGTTACTGCCTTGGTTGCCTGAACTGCGAAGAAAGCGGCGTATGCGTTCAAAATGATGATGTTGACATGGTAATTCACGACATAGCTTCCGCACAGTTAGTAATAGTAGCATCCCCTTCTTATTGGGGAGATGTTACCGGCCAGCTAAAAGTTTTTATTGACAGATGTACCCCTTACTGCAATACACACCACCCTGCAAGAACCCATAAATCCACCGAAACAAAAGGCGTAGCTATAGCTATACGAGCGGGGGGAAATAAAGCAGAAAATGAAAATTTAGTGCATACAATAGAGCATTTTCTAGGTCATCTCGATATTCCTCTTACGTCTAGCTTTACAGTTGAAAGAATTAAAACCCTCGATGATTTAGAGAGTATGCCTCAAGTGTTAGAAGATGCTTATAATTTCTCTAAATCCCTTGCCGCTGAAACCGCAATATAAGAAACGCTCTCTCGAAAAATCTTTTTTTGATATTTATAATTCTAAAACAGCCATAAAAGCCTCTTAAAGATTAAGATTCTTTTATGGTTGTTTTCATTGCTCCCCCTCCAAAGTCTTCACAATTATCTCCGCCAGAGGCTCCATGGCATTCATGGCTTCCTCTAATGTGCTGGTATTTGCCCCCACCTCCACCAACATGCTCATGGGCTTGAAATGCAGGCTGTAGCGGTAGGGCTTTATATAATTTTTGCGGGCTAAGCCGGGATAAAGTTCATTGGCCGTTAGAAATAAGCGCAGGCTTAGCGCAAGATTTTCCGGCACATACGGATTTTTAAGCTCTTCAAGCTCTACAGGGTTTCCATTATCATTGTATCTGTTAATTCCGTTAAAAAACATTATCTTGGCAGTGGCTTTGCCGCTTATTTCCTGAACAAGGCGCATGTGGTCCGGCACGCCGTCTCTGTGCAAATCTATAACCAATTCTATATCCGGATATTTTTCAAGAATTTTGCTGACGGCAGGCTCCATATTTTCATAACTGGAGCCCCTTACAAGTTTTCTGTCTGCTATATCATAGCTGCCTATATCGTGGACAACCGATATGCCGTAATCCTGCGCTAAAATATTGGCAAGCCTCTCCCCAACGCCAACTATGGACTCATTGGGGTCTTTATCTTTGCTGTCCATAAAAAACTCCTGCGAATGAGTGTGAAAAATCAGCACAGCAGGCTCTTTTTTCCTTAAATCAATATCTATATCCTTTTCCAGAAGTTTTTCAGGGGCTAAATCCTCATAGGTAACATAGGCGGAGGGCTCTATATTGTAAACATACTTTGTCAGTTGCTCCATGGTGTTGAGCTCATATATACTTTTATATGTAGGAAAAAATGTAAGCGGCCCGTATTCTTTAATTTCCAAGCCTTCATCTTTTACAAGTATTGATAAATTCATATATTCGGCCTGATTATTCTCTTTGCTGAAAAATGCAGAAAATATATTCATTCCGCCGCCATTTTGAGGGGCTAAAAAAATAAAGGCCAGTGTAAATATTACTATAATTGAAGCTGCTGCCGTTTTCCCGTTTAAAGGGCTCAAATTCTTTCTGCTCATCTTATTCCCACCATGAATATTGAAGTATGTTCTATTAATATTAATTCCTAAACTTGTTTAGAATATAAAACTATACACAGTATTGCCCTTTATGTTATTATGTGTATAAAATGAGAAATGTAATATTATACATTTTCTTTCATTAAAAGCTATGGCTTTTGATGTTAATTTTTAATGCAGCCCTACTTTATAAAACCCAACAAAATACGCTTTTTTATTGAGGAGAATTATGGACAACAATAAATACTACCCCATGAACTCTGCTGAACTTTTGGACAGTATTCTTGATGTATACAAAAAGAGCTTTTTAAAGCAAATTGCCATAACTATGATATTCGGCATAATGTTTACGGCTATAATTTATTTAGTGATATTTGCAGGCGGCATTACTGTCGCGCTGAGCTTAATGAGCAACATGCCTTCTTTCAGCAACCCTATGGATGCTTTTTGGAAGCTCCTGCCATCCATTATAGTTTTTCTGATAGTTTTCGTTATAATATCCATTATATATCAGGCGCTTAACACAACAGGCAACTCTATTATAACAAAGCAAACCTTCCTTAATGAGCCTACCGACATTGGCGCTGTTTTAAAGCAATCTTTCAAAAAAATCCTTCAGGCTTCCAGCGCAGGGCTTGCAAATCTTATTGTTATGATACCGCTGATTGTTATTGTAAGCATTTTCCTTTATGTTTATATTATGATGATAGTTGAAATTACCGGTAATAATACTTTCCCCGCTACTTTAACCATAGTGGTTACCATAGCCCTTGCTATTGTTATGCTTATTGTGTCCATCGTTTGCTCCGCCATAACTATGATGAGCATGTCTGTTGCTGTGTTTGAAAATAAATATTTCTTTTCAGCTCTCAAAAAAAGTTTCCAGCTTGTTAAGCCGGATTTTTTCAAAATTCTTGGACTTATAGCTGTTTGGTCTTTGATCGTTTCGGCTACCAGCTACAGTATTTCAATAGTTTTCAATTTTGCACCTGTATTTGTTGAAATGTTTTTTCCGCAAGAAAGTGCAGGTGTTTTCTCCATGATATTCATGAGCCTGGGCTCTATTATTTCCATGGCAGTTTCTACTTTGCTGGCGCCTCTCACAGGCATATTTTCAACTATGATGTATATAAACCAGCGCTTTAAGCATGAGGGCTTGGATATGGAGCTTAATTTAAATGAAATCAATGCACAGCGCCTTAAAAAGCAATTTGAGGAATCTTTCAAAGCCCCTCCAACGGCAACCCCTTATCCTTATGGATATAACCCCGGGCAAAGGCGCTAAATTAATGATTGCCTTATATAATAATCAGGAGCTTAGTATATTATGACATTTAATGAAGCTATGCAAAAAGCTCTACGAGCTTCCAAATATAATTATATAAACGGAACTTATGAAGATATTGGGGAAAAAATTTCTAATTTTATCGCCAATATTTTAGCGCATATTTTTAGTGCATTTAATTTGAATTTCGCAGGATATTCCCCTGCAGTCAATCCTTCGGTTATTTCCGGAATATTCGTGGTGCTGGCTATAATTTCAGTAGTTACCGCAGTAGCCGTCATCGCGTGGTTTATTATTAAACGCAAGCGTAAAAGCACTATTATAGGGGAAATTTTTGACGATTACCGCTCTAATAAATTAAGCTATGAAGAGATTATGAGCCTAGCCGTAAAAAATGATGCCGAAGGCAATTGGCGCCAAAGCGTTCGCTACCGCTATATCGGGCTTATTATGCTCTTTGACTCAAGGGGGATCGTCCGCGTAACAGATTCTATGACAGGCACCCAGTTTATAAGGGAAGCCTCTAAAAATGTTCCGCGTTTTTCAAACGCTATCAGGCAAACCGTTAATATTTACTACAGCCTCTATTTCGGCCATAAAACTATTGCAGGAGAAATCTACAGCCAGCATCTGGCCTCATATAATGAAATGACAAGGGAGGCCGCTTCCTATGAATAATAAGAAATTGCAAAGAACAATAGCCTTCATTGCCATTGCTGTTTTATTCTATTTTGCAAAAAGTGCTTTGCCTACTACCGAAGGGCTTTTTGAGCCTGACTATACAACATTTTCAACCGCGAATGAGGGCACTGCCCTACTCTATGATACATTGAAAATCATGGGCTATCCCGTAGCCAGAGATACTATGTTTATTGATAAAGACCGCCCTGTCGATAATGTTCAGATTATTATTCAGCCAGGCTATAGCTACCGTAGCGAGAAGCATTATGACGATATTCGCAGCTGGGTAGCCCGGGGTGGAACGCTTTTGTATTTTGAATCCGGCTACGGTGATTATTTCTTCTCACCGGGCAATAATAATGATTTTGAGATGATTGAACAAACTGATGCGGGCAATTTATATCAGCTTGGCCTTGGCAAAATTTTTATCGGAAAAGCCCAGCATTTTACAAATATCGTACTGATAGAAGGCGGCGATATTCATGCACAGCAAATCGCCAATATGCTAAACAATGTAAGCTCCAACAAAATATATTTTAATGAAGCCTATCATGGCTACGGTACGGAAAAGGGGCTGTTTGAATCCCTCCCGCCGGGAATCAGGATTTTAGGCTTCCAGCTTATTCTCGTTGCCATTGCCATGGCTGTGTATTTCGGAAAACGCTTCGGCCGGGTTATCCCTTATTATGAAGAAATAGAGCGGGAAGAAAACGAGTATGTTTTCACATTAACCAATCTATATATGTCCATTGGCTTGGGCTCTGCCGCTATAGATGTTTATGATAAAAAGTTCAAAAAGATATGCGGCAGCTATTTCAGAAGCTCCGATACTTTGGAATTTTCGGAAATTTTGCCTTTGTGGAAAAGTGAAAATCTGCCTGAAACGGATAAACTGGATTATGTTTCCAATGCTCAAAACGAGCCGGTTAACACAAAGCGCGCAAAAGAGCGCAGGGAATTTTTAAAGATAATTTCTTATTACAAAGAACTTATATATATTGTTTCAAAATTATAGCAGTTCGGATTTTTATAAAGCTGATATTTACTCAATAATATAAACTAAAGGAGTTTAATTTATGGTTGAAAAAGGATTTACAAATGCGCTGGCAACCCGAATTAAAAGAGAAATAGAAAAAGCCGTAATTAACCAGTCTGAAATTACAGATTATGCCCTGACCTGTATGCTCTCCGGCGGGCATGTTCTTATTGAAGGCGTTCCCGGCCTTGCTAAAACCTTGTGGGTCAAAGCCCTTTCCACGGCTGTTAATGCCGATTTCAAACGTGTTCAGTTTACCTCTGACCTCATGCCTTCCGATATTCTCGGGGCAAAAATATATAATATGGAGCAAAGCGCTTTTTCCCTAAAAAAAGGCCCTTTGTTTACCAATCTCTTTCTTGCTGATGAAATTAACAGGACTCCGCCTAAAACCCAGTCCGCCCTTCTTGAAGTTATGGAAGAACGCGCAATAACCATAGATGGGGAAACCATGCGCTTAAGCGAGCCCTTCATGGTTGTAGCCACTCAAAACCCTGTAGAATATGAAGGAACTTACCCCTTGCCTGAGGCTTTGGTGGACAGGTTTATGATGAAGCTGCTTATCACCTATCCCGGCGTTGCCGCGGAAAAGCAGGTTCTGAACATGTTTAATTCCGGCTTTAAATCCTCTCAACTTGAAACTGCCGGCATTGTACCCGTTGCAGCTCCTGCTGATATTGCCATGGCTAAAGAGGAAATCGCACAGGTTCGCGTTGATGATAGCATATTAAACTATATTGTCAGCATTATTGAAACCACAAGGAGAGTCAACGCCGTATCCATAGGCGCAAGCCCAAGGGGTTCAATTGCCCTTCTCGTAAATGCCAAAGCCTATGCCGCTGTTCAGGGCAGAGATTTCGTCGTGCCTGATGATATTAAGGAGCTTTCTTTACCTATACTTCGCCATAGGATAATTTTAAAACCTGAAGCGGAAATTGACGGCCTTAAAACCGATAAGGTTATTGAAAATATTCTTTCTCAGGTTAAAGTTCCAAGGTAGGTTGACATTTACAAAAGTTTATGTCATAAGGAGCCCTGCAATAATAAAACATAATAAAGACAAAAACGGATATTTACGATAAATTCGAGAAAAAATTTCGCAGTAAACCTCAAAGTAGGTTGAACAAGAAATTTTGACGAAGAAGATATTTAAATAGACTTTTTGGATATTCTGTTTTCTTATGGAAGGGCGACATAAGGAGTGCTTTTTTTGACAAAAAGATTTGTTATTCTCGTAAGTTTAGGACTTATTCCCCTTACTATTTTCATGTCCGCGCCTCAAAGCAGCGGACTGATTATATTTCTTTCATATAATACGCTGATTATATCGCTTTTTGTGGCTGATGTTTTTTTGACACCTGGAAAAGGCGCTGTCGCAGTATACAGGCAAGCGGATAATAAGCTGTATTTCAAAGCCGTAAACCGCGTAGAGCTTAAAATAAAAAACAACTGGACGAGAAAACTCAAAATAGAAATTAAAGACGATTTGCCTGACTGGCATTTTGAAATTATTTCCCGGGATATGTTAAAGGAAGTTCCTGCCGGGGAAGATAGCATTTTCTCTTACAATGTAGTTCCGAAAAAAAGAGGCGCTTACACCTTCAACAATGTTTATGTGCGCTATGACGGGATTCTGGGACTTTGCAAAAAATACGTTACCCTAAACATACCTGAGGAGTTTAAAGTATATCCAAACCTTAGAGATTTAAGCAAATACCGCCTTATTATGCAAAAGCACAGACTGCTCACTCATGGGCAAAAGCGCATTCCCCTGCGGGGCCACGGCTCCGAGTTTGAATCTTTGAGAGATTATGTAGACGGGGATGACTACCGCAAAATCAACTGGATGGCAACCGCCCGTATGAATAAACTTATAGTAAACCAGTTTGAGGCGGAAAAAAATCAGCCTGTATACGTATTGCTTGATACAGGCCGCTCTATGAGCTATTCTATCCGCGGTTATAAAAAGCTGGATTATTCAATAAACGCAGCACTTATTCTATCGGACATTGTCAACCAGAAGGGCGATAACAGCGGCCTGCTGGTTTTTAATACAGATATAGCACAGCTCGTTCCCCCGGGAAAAGGCGAGGCCCACCGCAATACACTGATGGAGGCCCTTTATCATGTGGAAGACAGCAATATGGTCAGCGATTATCATGGCGCCTTCTTCCATTTGCTTAATGTTCAAAAAAGGCGCAGCATAGTATTTATATTCACTGATTTTGAAACAACGGAGGAAGCCAAAGAGCTTTTAGAAGCTATGCCCATAATCAGCCGCAGGCATGTTCCCGTAGTTGTTCTGACTGTTAATGAAAGCCTTGAAAATATCGCAAAATCAAGCGGCGGCACTGTGCAGAGTTCTTACAATGAAGCCATGGCCGAAAGCCTTTTAGCGGAAAGAAAAGGCATAATCCGCTCCCTTAATCAAAGAGGCGTTATATGCCTTGAAACATATGCCGAAAATTTTGCAATTGACACTGTTAATCAATATTTATCGCTTAAAGAGCGCTTCTCCGGCTGATCCTTAACCCTTCGCAGGAAAAAGCGGTAATATAAAATCATAAGCACAAGAGTTAAAAATGCAAATATAAGTTTAAACAAATGGCTCACAGCAAGCGGGGTGAAAAAGCCTTCTATCACCCCGGCTACAATAAGCATCATAATTATGCAGGGTATTAAATAAGCGGCCTGTTTGGCGTTTTTGATCATTGAATCCTTGCGCTTCATATTTCCCGGGATAAGGAGCCCTTTACCAATTAAAAGCCCTGCCCCGCCGGATATGAAAATTGCCGTAAGCTCAATAAATCCATGGGGCAAAAGCATTGCTAGATATCTGCTGATGCTTGCACCGCCCGCTACAACAACAGCAGTCAGCGCACCTATTACCATTCCGTTATAAAAAAGCACATATATTGTTCCCAAGCCTGCCGTTGCGCCTAATGCAAAGGCAAGAAAGCTCACTCTGATATTATTTACCATAATAAATGAGCTTAAAAAAGCATATGCCCAGCTATCATCACCCGTGGGGTTTAAGTTTAAATCAGAAGCATTTATCCCAGGGAAGAAGAAATCGCTGTATTCAGGCATAGTCAGCACACAGGCAAGGCCGAAAAGCAAGCCTGCCATAAATATTATAAATGCGGAATAAATGAACTTTCTGTTCTCTCTAATTGCCAGAGGAAAGCCTTTTGTTAAATAGCTTTTAAAGCCTGTCAAGCCCTTCTCTTCTCTGGTGAAAATATAGTTATGGCTGGCGCCTATAAGCTGATTTAAATAGGCAACAATATTGCTGCCTTCAAAATAGGTTCTGGCGTAGGAAAGATGATGGCTGACATTTCTGTACAAACCGGCAAAATCCTTTATCTCCGCAGCATCAAGGCCGTTTACGCCTTTTTTTGTAAGTATTGCATTATATTCTTCAAGTTTATGCCATTTATCAACATTTTTAGCAACAAATTTATCTTCTTTCATTTATCCTCCACAGCTTTTAAATAAAAGCCTCAATAATATTCATATAAAGGAGTTTACCATGAAAAGTACATTCGTTACAACCCCCGATAATATTCAGGTAGAATATAGGCTTGCAGGCGCAGGAAGCCGCATAGGCGCCGCAATTATAGATACAGTTATTCAAACTCTCGTATTTAGCGCAATTATTCTTACTGCCTATTGGATTATGAATGGGTTCAAGTTTTATACGATTGATCTCGATGGCGCTAAATTGAGCAATTTCGGCGCTATAGCCATAATTTCTTATTTTATTATATTTTTCGGCTATTTTATTTTAAGTGAAATAATTATGAAAGGCCGCACCATCGGCAAGCGGGTCTTCGGGCTCAGAACCATTCGCCAAAACGGCCAGCCCATTACATTTATACAGTCTATCGTGCGCAATGTAATCCGCGTTATGATAGACAATATGGGCATAGGCATTATAACCATGATGCTGGCTAAGGATTACCGGCGCCTTGGGGACATTTTGGCAGGAACTATGGTTATTTCGGAAAACCCCAGCAAATACAGCACAAAATCTCTAACCCTTGAAGCCCTCACAGGCTTTGAAAAATCTAATATGGTAAATCCCGCCTATCTTATTGAAAATAACGAATATGAAATATTAAAGGACTATTTTGCCAGAAAAAATGAGTTTATAGAAAACGGCCAATACTCAGCTTTCCGCGTTACAGATTATTTTGCAAAGAAGTTCAACATTCCCATTGAGCGTATGAATGATGATTTCTTAAGGCATATTCTTGCAGAAAATGCAGGGATTTATAATTAGATAAGTTAAAAGTCAATGTCATCTATATAAATAAATGAGCATTATATTCCATAAGCCGCCGCCCGAAAATCAATCGGCCGGCGGCTTATATTATTAAAAAATCTTTTATTTATTTTTTAGCTATCGGCACTTGTATTTCAGTGAGCCAGTCATTTTCGCTCTCCTTATTCCAAATGCCGTCAATATAGCTTTCTCTTGGGTTGTCACAGGCTTCATATCCGTTTTCCCCTATCCATTTAAAAACATAGGCGTAGGCTTCACGAAGGTTTGAATATGCGCCTTTGTGCATTACTGATACCGCGGCTGCCGCCTTAATTTCTTTAAAAATGAAATCATCAAAATCTGGATAAATCTTGTCAACCGCCTCGCAAAATTCGATATTAATATCTTTCTCTTTATACTCACCGTCAAGATAAACAACAAAGCAATATTCAGGCACTGCGCATTTAAGCTCCGGATACTTTGCTGTGATGGTTTGGCCGATTTCAGGCACTGTACAAAAGAAAGCAGAGAAATTTGGTATCATCATCCTTTTTGAATAGACAACAGCTGCCGGCAGTTCCTTAATCGTTGCAGAATAATTCATATTATTCTCCCCTTGTAAAATAAATTCAAGCCGGGAAAGCCGGCTCTGTCCTTCTGCAAGCTCCGAAACAAGCTCTGATCTGCGCTTTTGCAAAATCGTTCTTCCGCCATGCCCTGATAAAATCAAATTGATCTCATTAATTGACAGCCCTATTTGCCTTAACTCCTGTATCCTGTGGAGCCTGAATAACTGCTCGGTTGAATAAAGCCTGTGGCTTGTGAATTTATCGGTTTCTTCTGGCTTCAACAAACCGGTTTCATCATAATATCTGAGGGTTTTTATTGTGGTTTTGCCCATTTTTGAAAACTCGCCGATGCGAAACATAGCCGAATCCTCCTCTCTTGTAATTTGATTCTACAACCTCCTCCAAGGGGAGAAGCAATAGAAAAAAATAATTTTTACCATGAAAATTCTGCAAAAAATCTAATCTAATTCTAAAACATATCTATTAAGCTCTATAATTCTTTCAGCCCTTCAAAAGTCTTGACCGCGCTCTCCAGTCCGGCAATACGCTTTCTATCAGCAGATAAAATTCTCTGCCATGGTTTTTATGCTTTATATGCGCAAGTTCGTGGACTATTACATAGTCTATTGCCTCATGCGGATAGCGCATGAGCAGGCAGGAGAAATTTATGCTGTTTTTGGCGCTACAACTGCCAAAGCGCTTCTTTGCTGAATTTATTTTAACCTCCGACGGGTAAAGGCCCATAAGCCGGCTGTAGTATTCTATTTTTTCAGGGATATAGGCTTTTGCGTGATTTTTCAGCTCCTTTATTTCTTCCACAGTCGGTTCGGGGTATTTGATTGCCCTGTCTTTCTGCTTTTGGGCAACTGTTTCAATCCAGTCCATTTTGGATAAAACAAATTTATCAATCGACCTCTGAGAAGCGCGCAAAGGCGCTCTGACAATAACATTCCCTCCATCCTTCACTTGAATGGATATGGTTTTCCTATCAGACCTGATTAATGTATATTCCATATATTTTCCCTTTTATTTTAAAAAATTTTCTCTCATTTTTCTTATATGACTTATTACATCATTGCCGTTTTCATTTATGGCGAAATCCAATTTTTCCGCCACTTCCTGAGATATTTTCATGAAAAAATCACATCTGGCAAACAGGCTGTCCCATATATTTTGGACATCCCCATTGCCGAAGGATTTTACAAACATCTCATATTCTTCATCAGAAATGAAATTGGCTATATCTTTGGCATATTTTGTCATTTCCGCTTTGAAATCCGTCCGAACTCCTTTAAGCCATCTGAGCATGGTGAAAAAGCGCGCATACTGATAATGCTCCATCATGCCCTTGACATAAGTTATCTCATTACGGCACAGGCCCTTGGCGCATACAACGCACATCCACCAAAATTCGTTCAAATTTTCATTAAAAAGCCTTTGCGTGGGCTTTTTGATTTTATAAAATCCTTCATAAGCAATATCCGGAAGATTATAGCCGTCTTTATCCAGCAGGATTTTTCTGGGCTCATCTGTATGTTTTACGGCATAATCAATATTCCTCGTATCCACCAAAGTTAGATCAATCCTGTTACCGTCATAATATTGCATAAGATAGGTATAGTTTTCATACCCGTCATAATCGTAGGGATGGCCGCTCCAGTCAGATGTTTTCTGCATAACCAGCCTTTTGCCGAAATAATCCAGCCATTTATCATCACCTGTGAAAGAGGCTATATCATTCACTATATAAATAATGTCAAAATCGCTGTATTCATCGCAATATCTTTCATCTACTCTCGACCCGTTTAAATAGACACAGCGCACTCTGTCATCATTTTCGGCAAATTTCAGTATGAGCTCATACATTTCTTCAACAGTTCTCATAAAATCCTCCGTTACTTCTTTAAAAGTTCGCAGAAAGCGCAATTATATATGCACTTTCTGCGAGTTTAAAAAAAGCGGCAAAAAGCCGCTTTTAAAAAATTAATTTTGATTAGGAACAGGAATTTCCATAGGTATTGGGCATTTGTACGGTTTGCCTCCTGTTGATACTTTAAACTCCGCCCATGCTTTTTCCAAAAGCTCAGGCTGCTCAATTAAGTCAAGGCCGAATTTAGCCATAATTCTGGCGGCGAAAATCATACCTTTTTCACCGATACTTGAACCGGAGCAGGAAGTAATCTGCCAGCTGTGACCCGGCGCGCCTATATTGTAGCAGGCTGTTGTAAATGTTAAGCCCGGTGCGATATAAGTTACATCGCCAACATCGGTTGAGCCGAAATTGCCTCTTGTTTCAATTCCGCCTGTGCCTGTATGAAGCTGTGTTCCCGCAGGCAAGCCAAGTCTTTCAAGCGCTGCCGCTTGGAGATGCGGTGTAACATCGTTAAGTTTCTTAGCAAACTCCAATTCTTCCGCGCTCCACTCATCCTGAGGGGCTTCAAGCATAGCTTTATGAGTCAAATCAACCAATACACCGTTATTGAGGGTTTGATAGCAGCCGCCTAAAAATTCAACTTCAAGAGTTGTTTCAGTCATATGTGCGGCGCCTTCGGCTACTTTAATAAGCCTTGCATAAACCTCATCAACTATTTCTCTCTTTGGAGCCCTTACATAATACCAAACGCAGGCATTATCAGGCACTATATTAGGCGCTGTGCCGCCTTCTGTAATTACATAGTGGATACGTACATCTGTTGTAACATGCTCTCTTAAATAGTTAGCGCCAACATTTGTCATCTCAACCGCATCAAGCGCTGAGCGGCCGTTATGAGGATCGCCGCCGGCATGAGCCGTAACGCCTTTAAAATGCAGTTTAACAGAGTTAAGGGCAATTGAATTGCCCGTTGTTGCGGTATTGGTGGTTCCCGGGTGGAAAGCGATTGAAGCATCAATGCCGTCAAAAGCGCCGCCTCTTGCCATGAAAGCCTTACCTGTCAGAACTTCTTCCGCAGGGCAGCCAAAATATATAATTGTGCCGGGTAATTTCTTCTCTTCCATCTCGGCTTTTAAGCCAATAACCGCGCCGACATGCGCAACGCCCAGAAGATTATGTCCGCAGCCATGTCCATAAACTTGACCGTCAACAGTTTTTTTAGATGTACCCAATTCCTGGCTTAAGCCCGGAAGCGCGTCATATTCGCCGAGAAAAGCCAAAACAGGCTTTCCGCTTCCCCAACTTGCCTTAATTGCGGTATTAACTCCGCCTGAACCGCCTTCAACATCAAAGCCGTGTTTTTCAAGCATAGCCTTTGTTTTTTCAAAAGCGTTATACTCAACATACGGTCCTTCCGGATTTGCCCAAATATCTTGAGCTAAAGCATCTAACTCGCCGCGATACTTTTCAATTGCTTCATAAGCTGTTTTGCCGCTCATTATATTACCCCCTAAACAGAAATATTTTGCTGACTATATTATTTTAGTCCATTAAAATCTCAATGTCAATTGAGATGCCTATTCCAAATCAACTTAAAAATTAATATAATAGTAATTAATCCATTTAATAAACCGCCCATTAACTAGTAACTAATCATTGGAGGTGCTTTTGATGAAAAAAACAATTTTTCCGATACTTTCGTTATTTTTTATACTTGCGCTATTTTATTTTTATGCCAAAACCGATGCCATTAGCGAAGTCAACGCAAATACCAACCTCCCCTTCCCACTTACCCTACCTGAAAAAGATTTGGAATACGGCGGCGAATATGTTAAAGAAGGCGGCTTCGGAGGCTATGTTGTGAGAAAAGGCGATATATCCTTTTGGGTATCCGGCTGGCCGGATGTAATAGACAAATATCACGTCACAGAATACAGGTTCAAAGGTAGTGAATATACTATATTTAATATTTACATAGGAACAAGCATTAATGATGCCACAGGCTTTTTGAAAAAATTCGGATATAATCAAATCCAAAATTATACTTTTGAAAAAAATAATCAGGTACGAATAACCCTGTTTTGTGATGAAAATAATAATATATACGAAATTTCAGTAAGAGCGATTTCCACAAATAAAAATAATATTATTTTTTAAGTTTTTAATGAACATAAATAAAACTTACTATTTAAGGATATTCTCCTCTATCCACTGCGCTACGCCATCTTCATTATTGCTTTTACATACATAATCCGCCGCCTGCTTAGCCTCATCCAGAGCATTCTCAACTGCCACGCCTACACCGCAAAATTTAAGCATTTCAACATCATTATAATCATTGCCGAAACAAATTACCTCCTCCAAGCCTATTCCCATTTCATCACAAATATATTTTATGCCGTTTAGCTTTGTAGAGCTTTTATCCATAATTTGAATCCAATGCTCCCCATGATTTGGATACATGTGAAGGTCTGGGAATCTCTCAACCAGCTTGCGAATAATATCCACATCCTCACATTCAAAGGATATTTTGGGCGTTTCCATATCAAAGCCTTTGCTGAAATCTTGGTAATTTGAGTTCCAGCCTTCCCTATCCCATGAATTGTCTGTATAATTTGTAAGCAGCCCCCGCCCTGTTTCAATGCTTATACCTTTAATTTTTCCATCACTTTGAAATTCCTTAATCATTTCCCGCGCTGCTTCTTTTTCAATTGCAATGCTTTTGCGGCAAATTTTCCCAAAATATATAGTTGCACCGTTATTATCTATTATAAAATCCGGCTCAAACATTTCCCGTACCTTTGCTGTGGAGCGCTTTGGCCTTGCCATTGCAAAAGCTGTATATATCCCTTTTTCTTTTACTTTATTCATAATTTCCGCCGTATATTCACTGATTTGCTTATTATCCGTCAAAAAAGTTCCGTCTAAATCCGTAACAATCAGCTTAACTTCTTTCAATTTAACCACTCCTTCCAAAATTTTATAAAAACCCGCATGGCTCTTTTTGAGAACCATACGGGTTAAAATTTATTATTTTATTACTTAACAAAATTTATTTCAAATAATTTTCAAACCAGTTTGTAATTTCTTCAAGTCTCTTGAATCTGTTTTTAGGCTTGCCGCTTCTTGAAAGCTCATGGTTTTCCCCATGGAACAGGCAGAACCGCGAATCGCAACCATGCATTTTAAGTGCGGTAAACATTTGCAGCGCATCGCCCATATAGCATCTGTAATCCTGATCGGAATGGATGAATAACAGCGGAGTTGTGCATTTATCGGCATATTTAAGGGGAGATTTATCCCAGAACATATTATTATCTGTCCAAGGATCAGTCTGCATCTGGTCGAGATTATGATAATAGCCAATATCAGTTGTAAGGCATTTGCTGGTGAAATTGGCAATAGAGCGCTGGGTAGCCGCCGCTTTATAGCGGTTGGTCTGGCCCACTATCCAGTTTGTCATAAGGCCGCCGTAAGAACCGCCTGTTACACCTACATTATCCTTATCAATCTGTGGATACATTTCAAGCACTTTATCTGTGAAATCCATAAAATCATTGTAATCCCAGTTAAGATACCTATCGCCTACTATGTTAGCAAACTCGCTGCCACGGCCGTCGGAACCTCTTGGATTTGTAAAGAATACAAAATATCCGGCACTTGCCCAAAGCTGCATTTCATGGAAAAGCGCATCGCCGAAAGTAGCTTTCGGGCCGCCGTGCATATCGAGAATGGCGGGGTATTTCTTGCCTTCTTCATATCCGACAGGCTTGATTATAAAGCAGTCTAAATCAACGCCGTCTCTATTTTTAAATGAAGAATATTCAGGATAGCTGATATTATGCTCTTTAATCCAGCCGCAATTGAAAGTGCTTATGCACTTTTCTTCCCCTGTGGCTAAGTCTAAAGTATAAATTTCCTGCAAGCCTTTGTTTCTTACCGCTACATAGGCGCATTTGCCGTCTTTAATATCAAAGCAGTCAATATAGCCTGAAACCTCAGGAGAAAGTTTCTCTTCCTTCCCGTTTGAGAGCTTGAATAAATAGCTGGAATGGCCTCTGGTTGAAAGATAATAGAAATCATTGCCGATAACCTTGTAAGCTGTACCGCCGCCATATTTGCAATCGCTACCTACAGAGTTTCCAATTGAGAAATCACCGTCGCAAACGCGCACAGGCGCTCCGCCGGAAACAGGCACAGTATAAATAACGGAGTTGCTGTATGAATTTATGGAATCAAACGCTTTGCCAAAGAAAAGTACATTTTCGCCCAATAATTCAACACCGTTTACAAAATATTCTTTATCCAGCTTAATTTCACTGAGTTTATCTGAAGCGAAATCATATACATATAAATCCGATTTCTGAACCATTTTATTTTCAAAAGTAACACCTGTGAACACAAGTTTTTTGTTATCTGAAGAAAGTGCATATGCCATTACATTCATTAAAGGCGCGCTGATTGGCTTAAGAGCACCGCTCACAGAATCAAAAACAAAGAGTCTGTTTCTCTTTTTATTTGTAACGCCCTGTCCATTTTGCCAGAAAGGAATTTCATCAAATATTTTATAAGCGGCATTATTTTCGCCAACTTCTTTCAAATATTTCTCTTTCTCGGCATCGTCCATATTGCTCATATCTTTAAGGCTGTTGTCAAAACCGCCTGCAACTAAAAACTTGCCATCTGAAAGCGGCTTAAGTTTTGAAGCCTTTGTGGGAACAGAGAAAATTTTTGAAGCCTCTCCGCCTTTAATATTGAGAGAATAATAAAATGTAACAGGAAAGCCTTTTTTAATTGTTTCTTTCTCTTTTTCATTGCGGGAAGCGGGGAAAATCAAATGCTCATTATCCAGCCAGTCTATATTCTTATCATCGCCTGAGGCTGTAAGTTTTGTTAAAGATCCATTTTCAAAAGAATAAAGCCATATGAAACTAAAATACCTGTTTTCAACAGCGCAGCCCCTTACATCAACAAAAGCAGCATGTTTCCCATCGGGTGACATTTTCACCTCTGATAAAAAGTGAATGTTAAAGAGGTCTTTCAGATTTACATTTTGCATATTATCCTCCTTTTTCTTAAGGTATATTTTTGGCGCTTAGCCTTTCAGCTTTACTTGCTCTTTCTGCTTTTGGCATTCTTAATGGCTTTTGCCGCTTTTTTCTCATACATTTTTTTATCCAAAAGCATAATTATGTCCTTGGCGCTCATATCCATTTCCGGCGTAATTTCCATAAGCCCTGTTGAAAACTGCACCAAAAACGGTTTTATCCCGGATTCGTTAAGCTGAGTAATTTTCTCTTCCATTCTCATAATAGCGGCTTCCGCCTCCGGCAAAGAACAGTTGTTGAATATAATCAAAAATTCATCCCCGCCGAAGCGGCTTACAATATCGCTGCCCCGAACTGATGAAATAAATGCGTTACCCAGGCTCTTTATGGCATAATCGCCTTCCACATGGCCGAAGGTATCATTTATATATTTAAGTTTATCCATATCCATAAACGCAACGCAATGGTTTTTATCCCTCTTGCTGTCTCTTGTTATACGCTCAAGAGCATTCATACCGACTTTGCGGTTGGCGGTATTTGAAAGATAATCTATTGTAGCTTCCGCAGTCAGCGCCTGTACATTTTGCTTAATTTCATTTATATCTTCAATTATATACATATTAACATTTTCACGGCTTGGAAGCTGTATTCTGTCTATAGTTATTTTATACCAGTGGTTTGAAACCTCATCACATATTTCGCACATATGGGGATTATCCGTATTATTAATAAGAATAGACATTATGCCGGAGGTAAAGCTGGCGGCTTCTTTACGTACCTCCGATTCATTAAAATACTCACATTCGCCGAAAAATCTTGTAGCCGCTTTGTTGGAAAATATAATTTTCCCATTTTCATCCACCTCTAATATCATCATTTTGAGATGGTTAAAAGCAAGATATATCTGATGGAATTTGTAGCTTCTCTCACCAATTTCACCATCGGCATTTTCATTATCTCTAATCCCTTCTCCCCTTCCGTAGAGAGATGTTTCTATAAGGGTATTAAGGGCATCACCAAAATCGCCTGCAAAATCAAGTTTATCAACCACTTTGCCTGCCCGTATCTGCTGTGCTATCCAAATATAATTATTCATTTGTGAATGTAATTCTTTTAAAGGCGCGCTAAGATAATTGCGCCTGCCCGGAATATCAACATCCAGATTACCCTTTGATAAGTTTCTTACGAACTCCACCGCCTCCGACATATTGGAGCTGAGTATATTCAAAAGGTCAATAATCTCGTCAATATCCTTATTTCCTGTAGTCTCTGTAACAACAGCCGACCTGCCCATAATAATCGATTCCAGTGCCGACTGAATCCCAACTAAGTTTTTATCCACTAAAAGCTCCTTAAATAACACTTTTTACTAATTAAAAATTCTTATATGCAAAAATACCTACCTGTATTAATCTTTTAATTTGGCTACAAATCTGCAAGTGCGGTCGCCGCTGGCCCAACAGTCAATTTCTTTAACATCAAAAGGGTTGCCTGTATAACGCTCCATAATACCCGCTATAAATCCTTCATCATAATCGCATACCGTTTCATCAGTCACCGGCAACCCTGAGCAATCCAAATCCTCAGATACGGTTAATGTAAATTTCATATTATCCAAATCACTTCTTTCAACACGGAGAACGCCTATTTTCATTTCAACAAGATTTTTTTGAAGATTTGCTATAAAATAATCAAAATCCCCAGACAAATCCAAAACATTCTCAGCAAAATTAACCCCTGCCAAATGCCCTGCCGCACGGAGAATTTCCGATGTCTGTTCTTCACCATATTCTCTTGATAAAATATCCTTCATGGTATATTGCAAAAGCCTGTATACAACAACGGGCATGTCCGCACCCAGATTCCCTCTACCAATGGTTATATCTCCCAAATTTGCCCATGAAAACTTGGATGGTTTATTCATATAATTCATATCAGGCTCCTTCAAATATTATTCAACTGCAAATTTATTTTACATATCTTTTTATAACGAAAATATATCAAAAATAAGCAAGCCTATAAGCCGGGTTCTGTCGAGAACAGCCATCTATCTTGGCCTGCCGTTACCGTGCAGGCTCATGCGACTTACCTAAAACGGGACGGGCCGCCCCATAATGTTTTATCAGTCTTGCTCCGGATGGGGTTTACAGAGCCTTCGCCGTCGCCGGCAAAGCGGTGAGCTCTTACCTCGCCTTTCCACCCTTGCTTTGATAATCAAAGCGGTTTATTTCTGTTGCACTTTCCTTGGAGTCGCCTCCACCGGGTATTACCCGGCACCCTTGCCCTATGGAGCCCGGACTTTCCTCATAGCAATAAATACTATGCGGCTGCCCAGCTTACTTATTTATGATTTTTTCATATCAAACATGATTTAATTGTACAATTTTGCTAAATTTATGTCAACCAAAACCATAGAAATAAAACATCTATTTTTCCGCCTATTCCTTGCATTTTTGTACGCTTTCAAACTATACAAACAGGTGAATAAAATAGAGGATTACTATAAGAACCTTTAAAAATCCGCCTAGTTTTCATTCTTTATTTTCAGCAGCTTTTTAACAATCTCCACTTCATCTAATTCAGCAATATCCAGCATCACAGAGCGGCCTTCAACATAGGGTTTCGATTCTAAAAGGACTGTAATTAGTGATTGCGGCAAATCTGATTTCTGCACCTCTGCTACTGCTCTTTCGCCGAAAACAAAGTTTACTTTGATACAATTTTCCTGAGGTATCAAATATATCAGAGTCCGTTTCCCGCTTTTAACAACAAAACTCCACCCTGCGGCTTTGCTATAAAACTTCCACTCGCTGTTTACTTTGGAGTAAGTATTTTCAATATGCTCTGTTATAGAGTCCCAGATTGCTTTTCTATCAAGCAGGGCTTCTGTCAGGAGTTCATCATTAGGTATAACAGCTTTTTCTCCAAATATGCTCAGCGCCATAAATTTCACTCTCCTGTAATTTAGATTTTTTCTGCATTTATTTCAGCTAAAGCTGCTTTTATATCCTTTTCCAGTATAGAGCTCATACTTTCCGCATAAATAGATATATCCGCATTTTTAAGCGCAAAGATAATATCAGACTTTAAATCCGGCTTATATTTCGCAATATTTGGCAGAACCTTTACGCACCGCCTTGAAATAGTCGGCTTGACATCTAATATATGCTTTAGATATTTATCAATTATTTCATCAATTTTATTATCCTTATCCCATTTCGCATTGGCAGAAATTAGAATTATCCCTCTGCCTCTTACATATGTTTTTTCATCATCAAGCATATCGGAGAATATATCGAAATACTTATAAACTTCACCGCTATTCTCGCTTAATTCTTCCAGCTCTTTCAAACATTCATAAGCGTATTTTTCATCTTTACCGTTAAGGCCATTCATTAATATTTCAATATCGCCCATAGACTCATCTCCTGAAATTATTCACTTTTTCCCAGCGTAAGTATATCAACGCCTGCCCTGTTGAAGAATCTCACAGGCACTCTCGAAGCTCCAATACCTGATGATATATGCAAATAATTATGTCTCACTTTATACATACCGCATGCATATTTGGGGAAAAAGCCCTGCCCCGGAGCGTAAGCCACAGGCAGGAAAGGCAGCCTTACCTGCCCTCCGTGGGTATGCCCGCTTATAACCAGAATATCCTGAAAATAGCTCAGCCCGTCAATCATTTGAGGCTGATGGCTTAAGAGTATGCGAAAACCACAGCGAACCTCTTCTTCCATAAGCCTTTTAAACGGCCTAAAATGATGGTATTTCTGATAATAATAATCTCTCGTTCCCAATATTTCAAGATCGCCGCCGTCTAGCTCCAGTACGATTTTTCTATCATCCAGCACAACAATGCCGCAGGATTCGAGAAAAGCCTTCATCTCTTTAAAATGAAATCTTTCATGGTTTCCGTCAACAAAAAATACGGGAACTTTTTTCGCCAGCTTAACAAACCCATCCCGCAAAGGCAGAACCTGATCGAAATAGGCCTTTGTCAAATCGCCTGTTATAAAAGCTATATCAAAATCAGCTTTGAATATTTTCTTCCATATATCAACGCTGAGATGTAAGTAAGAAGTATTGTGAATATCAGAAATATGCAGTATTTTCAAGCCTTCCAAATGCTCGGGTAGGTTTTTGATTTCCACATTTTTATTTCTGATTTCGAACCATTTCATACTTAAAAAAATATTTATACCTGCCGCTAATCCTAAGCCGCCTAATACTGCGGCGCAATTTTTAATCCTTCCCA